>Ga0209489_101409_pt1 | contig 49350 bp, 21 predicted proteins | sample SiratrowhiteBW_FD_187527 | JGI IMG/M metagenome (GOLD analysis project Ga0209489, IMG submission 187527) | Root nodule microbial communities of legume samples collected from California, USA - Siratro white BW (SPAdes) (version 2) | ecosystem: Host-associated > Plants > Roots > Nodule | place... | reverse complement strand
TATATATATATATATATTAAATTAGATATTACGGTGTTAAATATAAGAGGCTCTCTTTAATGTTATGTCAAAATGACTTATTCTTTTTGTATAAAAGTTAAACTTATTAATCAGATTTCCAATTTTTTTCTATTATGCTCAATATGCATTATACAATAAACTACTACTTGGTGGAAACACTATAAGTTGGAAAAACTAAGATATAGAATTTTCATGAAGATCGATATTAAACAAATATTTTATCGATGTTTTTGAAAGATTTTAAACAATTTAAAATTTACTCTATGCAAGTATTTTGTCAAATGAGATTTTTGTAATGGTAAACAAAATAGACAATATGTAAATGCAATTTAAAAAGAAAAAAAAAAGTTTCTCTTTTAAGAGATCATCTAGGTAAACCATCTGTTCTTAGCTTAGCTGTGATTTGGGTAGACAACAACAAATTACAGCTTGTGGCTTTTGAATAAAGAAAGTTGACTGGTGCCATATGGTGACTTCAGTCTCTTATCTCATCACCAATAAATTAGCATGTCACTTTACAAAGTTGTCCCTATAGTCCTTTAATGAAATGAAGTCAAATATTCCATTATCTCTAGGGAAAACAAACTGATTGGGAGTTTCAGATCATGTGCGGCACTTGGTCATCACTGTGGCATCATTTACTCATGTGTACACATTTGAGACAAGTAACAACACTTTAAGGTTTTTTAATGCAGATAAAAAAAAGTTTAAGGTTATTTAATTCCCTTGTAACATGTTTCTGAAAGATCTACACCCAAGATTGACTCTGTAATCAAATTTAAAGGCTGAAATTTATAGAGAATTTGAGAGTTCTAAATACTAAATAAGCAAATGTTTTAATTATGGTTTCTAAATGTTTGTTGTTTCAGAGCTGCTATTTTATTGTGTCTGTGATGGACGATGTTGGAAGAAATAGCATGGATTAGTTGTTGCCTGGTCCTTCACTTTGCGTGAATAATTTATATTTTAATTTTTGGCTTAAACATCTTCTTATCTCTTTATCATATGGAGCATAAAGTCAAATGGATCTAGAAGTATGTGGCAATGCATGTGTGAATGCATACCAATCGACTCACACTTTCTCAAGAATAATGAAAATGGTAAAAAAATATTGAAGAAAAATAACAGAATCTTTTACATTTGGGTTCACTAAGGAATTGGTAGGGAAAAGCTATACTAGTGGGTCTCACAAAATTTAAAGTCTTTTATTTTTATGTAAAGAAAATCCATTCAGAGAAGATTGGTCTTTAGTGCTATTATACGTTCATATTTTGTGTGTGTACCAAATCCAAAAGTGAAGGGTGAGTGATTCAATGAATGGTCGAGAGAGAGATGAGTGTGACTTGGTAATTGACGAGTCTTTCACTTTTTTCGAGTTCCTTATTTTTACTAAATATATATTATTATTGTTGTTTATAGGCTACATGTTGAGTTTGTATATGGATTTAGAACTCTTCATACTAACTATAGATAAAAGAAAAAAAAAAAGAGAAGCTTGATACGTGAAATTGCATGTCCATGAAAATATTGAGAAACCAGAAAGGAACTTGAGAATATATGTTTTATTTTGAAAAAATATGTTATACGTGTATATATAATCATTTTAATGTTCAATATTATTTAGTAATTTTGATAGATTTTTCTTATTGAATATTTATATAAATTGACATTTATTGAGAAAAGTACATTATCAAAATTTTAATAATTTATATTTGCATTTTAATCCAAATAAACTGTTAAATTAAAGAATCAGATATAAATATTTTACTAGGTTTATATATAATATGAGAAAAAAATTATTCCTGCGTAACCATCTTCTATCATTTATATTGGCGGTAATTTGAATAGTTTATTTTTTCCTTACCAAATTACAACATTCTTAGAGTAATTTTTTTTCTATCAATTCAAACTCACCCACTCCCATAATGTCTTCATTACTTTTTCCATTCTAATACTCGACAAATAGTGCTTTATGCATAATAAGCTGCTATAATCTATTTTCTTATTCAGATGAAACAACTAATAATATATTTTAACTAAAAAGAAAAAAGAAAAAACATTTTATCCATACAGATATACATACCACCATGATCACACAAAAATATACAATACACTAAAATGACTATCAGGAAAAATAATTGACCAAAAATCTGAAATATAGATCGAGGAGAAAAAAAATGTAAATCATGTGTTTTATATAATTTATAATAGGATATCTATATAACTCTAACGTCTACTGATTATAAAATATTTTATTGACCAGTAATAACTCACACAACATTTTTTAATAATTATAAAAAAGAATAAATATTAGATGAGCTTTGCAATTGTGATACAATTATTTCATATATGTTGTGATTATTAACAAGTATAAACATACATTTTTGTTAATGTTAAAATATATATCCTTAAACAACTTTCGGAAGGAGTCAACTATAGTAAAGTTCAAAAGGAAAATAAAATATTAAAAACCTAACTACATGATTAAGAAAGAAAAATTTCAGATACTATAGTCAATGTTATATTTTTTTTATCGGCAATCAATGTTATCTTTAAGAATATTTTCAAAACTTCTAATAAGAATCTCACTTTTTTTTAATTTTATATTTTGTCTAAGTGAAAGATAAGTAAAAGCTACTTTATCAGTATAAATTTTTGTAATTCATTTATTAGTCCGTTCAACTTATGCTTAACAAAACAATACATTTTTGTATTTGAATACATCTATAGATATTACATTTTTTTTTTATCATTTCTGTATTCAAAATGATCTCTTACTGTGGATATATCTGTTCATTCATTATTTTCTTTGAAATTATTAAGTAAGTATTTTCAAACTTATCACAAATATACACGATTAAATTAAGAAACATTAAAATAAACAGTGAAAGTTTAAGGTATTAATTTTAGAAAAATTACATTTTAGTGTTATTGTTTATCAATTACTTCTATTTAACACTTATTTTTTCAATAAAATATTATATAATAAAAAAATTATTTCAGTATTAAATAATTATATTTTATTGATGACCCTGGTTTATTGTACTTATAATTGATTATAACTATTTTTTTAAATATAAGTTTTTAATTAAAACTTTAATTTTGCATTTTTGTTAAGTCAATACACGTTTAATATTTGTCGGGAACAAAAGAAGAAAGAATCGAATGAAGGAAAAGAAAAGGTCAATTAAATTAAAATATTGTACATGCAAAATGTGAAAGATTAAAGAACAATCTCTTTCTTATGCATATGTTTGTGACACCTTTGAACTTTGGAATTGGCTTCCTCTCACAAGTGGATAGGCACTACGTAGGTTTCACTACTTACTCATCCGTACACATACACATCATGTTTTTTTTTTCTAATATTATTTCTAACAAATTCTGGCAAACATGCATGTATGTTCAATGGATTGGTTAAAAAGCAAAAAATAAAATAAAATATTGTTTTTGGGAAAGTATAATTTTTTTTAACATTTTAATGTTTTCATACCAATTTCAATACAAAAATAAAATTTTTACTTCTTAATAAATATTCTAAAAACACTAGTAAATAAAATCTGTTAGTTCAGTTATCACAAATAATTTTTAATAAAGGTAATCTTATAAAAGACTGGAAATTAGTTTTTTTTTTCGAGTATTTAAGGTGTTCTAAAATTTTGTAAGATTTAATATTTTTTTACCTTATAAGTAATTTTTTTAAAATTCATTTTCAATTTGGTTCAATTTTAAGTTAGCATATAATAGTATTGTCACTGAATATAATAAAAGAATTACGCAGACCTGTCTTTAAGAAATTAAAAATACAATTTTCACTACTTAATAAATAGTCCAAAAACACTAGTTAATAAATTATATTATTTAGGTAATACCTTAGAAAATAAACTAACCTAAAAGTCCAAAAACACTAGTTAATAAATTATATTATTTAGGTAATACCTTAGAAAATAAACTAACCTAAAATTTAGTTTTAGAGATAAATAAGATAATATTTTTTTTAACTGTTTAAGTAAATAAAAAATAGCTATTTATAATTTATTTTTATAACAAGCAGCAACTTTCTCTCTAAGAAGATATTATCTGAAAATATATTATTTCTCAAAAAACTGTTTTATTTCTCTTATTTTTATAAAAACTATTAATTCTCTCCTAAAAATATATTATATTTTATTGTAACAAAAATCACCAATCTCTAAAAAGATATTATGTTTATAAAAACTATCAAACATCTCTCTTTATTGAAGAATATATACAATTTCTCTTTAAAGTTTTTTTACTTTTTTTCTAGATTTGTGATCTCGTAGGTTATTAAATTGCTAATCTATCATTGAGTAGATCGAGATCGAGAGTGTCTGATTAGATTCAAAATGTCCGATTAAATTTTTGAACAGAGTTAAGCTGCGCGTGATTTTAGATTTTTGGAAGTTCTTTGAGTAACTTTACTTATAGAGGTAAGGGAAGCAAGTTTGATTGTTTTTCATAAATATTGTAATTATTTGTTCATTAATGAATTGGATGAATGTTTATATTGTATGATGTGGTGTGTGATTGAGCATAGTATATTCATAAAAGGAGATACTCGTGTTGAGATTATTAGGATGTGCATTGTTTGGGAATTCTAAGGAGGTATCCTGACTCTACTAGTATATTGGATTCATATGGATGAAGATTACCAGTTAATGAACATATGGTCTTGTCCGAGAATAGGACATATGGATTAACCCTTTGCATATGGGGTCCGAGGTTTGAAATATGAGCCTGATCATAATAGACTGTTCCGAGGTTTGAAATACGAGTCTGATCGGAACAGTGGTAGATGACAGGTGCACACCTTTGAGTCTAACTCAATGCACGAATCTTCCGGAAGTAGAGAGGGAATAATGAAAGATTGAATTATTGAAATAGAAATCCAATTTATAAAAATATATATTTTTTGAAAACTCTATAGCTTACTTTTTTTTTTTGTGTTATTTGTTTTGTTTTTAAATATGTGATGATTGTGTATTACACGGAATGAAAGATTTGACAGGTAGTGTAAATTCCAAGTAAATTGTTAGAAAAAATTTATTTTATTTTATTTTATTTGTAATTTTACAAATATATTTTTATTAAAAATCTTATTTAAAAAAGTATATTTTGAATACATGATGTATATATAGATTTTTATATTCAAGTCTATTATATAATTTCTATACAATAAAATTTATATTACATGAAAAATATGAGATGTTATAATTTGAGTTATCACAAATAATTTTTAATAAAAGTATTATGGGGAAGAAATTAGTTTTTTTCTTTTTGTATTTAATGTCTTTCAAAAGAAGTTTTAAGTTTAATAATTTCTTTAAATTATTATTAAGATGATCTTTTAATTTTATCCCTTTAATCTTATAAAGTTCAATTTAAAAAAAAAAACTAAGTTAATGTAATTATTTATATCAAATTGATAATAATATCATTACAATAAATGTAGCATAAATAAATAATGACACAATCAATTAAAATTAACTTCCTTCTTAATGACATGTATAATTATAATAATATCCTAATTATAAATACAATAAAAAAGTACAGAGTGGTTTTTAAAATATGAACCAATTTTAAAGTATCTAAAATAATAGAATAAAATTTAAAAAAAATCACAATAACAATTAAAGAAGAAATAAGTTATTAAACCAGTATTTACATTAGTGTAATTTCGCCATTGGTTCTTCCCTTCCCCACCCATTACTAATAATGCTTCTTTCGCCTTCTCTGTCACTAATCTCAAAACTTCTCAAATTTTTCTTCCTCTTCCTCCTCTCTCTGCTTCTTCTCCTCTATTGCTTCTTCTCCTTCCCTTGCTTCTTCCAACTTTTGTTGAGAACATATTCAGCAACTATTACTCAGGTAGTTCGTAGATTTCTGTATTTTGAAGTAGAATTCTCTTAAACTTTTCATTCTCTGTTACAATAACTCAGCTTGTTCTGTTTCTTAATCCTTTTTCTTCTTTCTCTTTCATTTGGCAGATCCGGTCCAAACCAATGTCAGACACACGCCAGAAGAAAAAATCAAGTCTTCCCCCGAAAAGAGGACAGATAAAAGCTCAAATTTTTGGCAGCCTTGCGAATTCAGTGTCTTCCGTTATCTCTAAAACAGGGGAATCTATTCGAAACGTTTTTGGAAATAGTGGTGGCGATTCAGCTTCAGCTTCAGCATCCTCTGCCTCCTCTGCCTCCACCCCTCTCATAAGTGGCTACAACTCTGAGACCAACGATGTTTCCTAGAATCTAACACCATCATGTGACTTTTACGACCACTTAGGTTAACCAATGATTTTTGCTGGTTGACCAGGACCTTTCCTTAACTCTGCTAGTGATGTTTTCGGGTGTTTTACAGAGATGACAGAACTGGTGGAGCTACTCAGTCTTTTATCTTATAGCATGTGTCTTTTCTTATACCTATACGCTGTCAAACTTATCCAAAGAAATTAAAAATAGTGTTATCCAATAGTTACTTTTGCTCTGTTTCGCCATTTTTCTTTTCTTTTCTCTCAAGTTTTACCTCTCAATTTGATTTCTCCAATGCACTCTCCCACGACAGCTACAAGCTTTTTCACTTTATTTTTTTCTGCAGACATGATTTTACTGACAAAAGATAACCACGAGGATATGTTATACAGTGTTATTTCGACAAAAACCTTTTTGATTCTGTTCTTTTATACGACCTTTTGCACATTACTAAATTACTCAGAGCCATAAAAGGATTTAGACGTTAGGGTAAAGCTACAGAGTTAGCTGAAAATATCTTGACGTGTTATTTAGTATTTTTTATGTTAATTTCTATGATGATCTTTATATCACTTTCACAGTGGTGTTTATTATTTTGATAATTCACTTTTGCAAGTAAGAACAAGAATACAAATTTTTATTATTTTCAATGATTTTGTAAAGTTCTTGTGATTTTCTTGACTCTTGAATTTGAAGAACATTCAGTGTTACTGATACATCTGTAATGTGTGCATAGTTTGATATCTGTCTTGCTATCTTCTTTTCAGCCTATTTTACTAGGTCCATTTCAAATTTTTGACTTGTCTGAATTTACTATTTAATGCTGACACAAATGGAAATTGACAGGGAGCTTATGGACACAAAATATAGATTGATTAAATTAATGACACTTGGTAAAAGGAAATGACTCATAAACAGGGTTTGTGCATAAATGCTCACTCTCTAACTTTTGTTTTTAACCTGTCTTTTGGATTGATAAAAATTAAAACAAAAATAAGAACATTCTTTATAATTAAAGTATAAATAAAAGATAAATAAATAAAGATTATTCACTTCGTGTCCTTTATTCAATTAAAAGTTTGTTTTGCTGTTTATTTCCTTGTACAAGAGATGGTAATGATAGAAACTATTATTTTTACAAGAAAATATTGAAAGCAATATATACAAATTGTGGCTTGGTTTAAAATATTTTCAAGTCTTAATAATAATAAAATAAAAGTTTTTTTTATGTTTCTTTCTCGTCATCTCAACTACTTTTATTATTGTACTTTTTTTTATATCCGATATTTTTACTTATTACATTATTTTGTTATTTTTATTATTATATTTTCTTATATATTGTCTTTTTTACTTACGATATTATCGTTGTCTTGTCTTCAGTTATCCATTTTTATAAAATATGAATTTTACAACTTAATCTAATATAGAAAAATATTTTTTATAACTAATAAAGAGTTATATATTTTTAACGATATTCTCCACTAATCTTTACAATGCTTCGACACTCTCAACTGTGCTCTCTTAGTTCTTCACAATTACTCGATTATCTTAGATGCATTAAAAATATTTTCTATTATAAAAAACTTTTAATGTTCACATTGTAACTTTGTTTTGAATTTAATACGATATTTTTTTTTATTGTTACTTTTTTTTTGTTATTCTTATATTAGTTCACCACTTTTACATAAAACACCTTCAACCTTTAGGAGAGAATTCTCTAATGACATATAGTGAACTCTCATTCTTCATTTCAAAATAAATTTTGATATGTTTTTAATTAAATTTGGGTCAAGAGAAAAATTTTAAAATAATTTTTTTTCAGAGTTAAAAAAGTGTTGATTTGTCATTCACATTCAGAGGATGTGTCTCTTTGAGTGTCTCCTTACCTTTGGTGTGCCTCGCTTCTAGGTTCTCTCAAATACAAAATAAACAAATATAAATCCTAAACAAAAGCTTAAATTTTAGTATAAACTGATCGTAAATCATGGTTTTCTCTTACTTTTTTTTAAACCGCCGCACATTGTTGTTCTAAGTCTCAAATATTTTTTCTTATTTAACGAATTTCCATTTCTCACTTATTTTTCTTTAATTCGATCAAACACTTCCACTTTTGTAAACATACGCTAAACAATAATTTATTTTTTTAGTTTAGTGAGCACATAACACAACACGAAAATATCAAAATTATTTTGTATCACGTATTTAACTATTGTCAGGTTAGCAAATGGGTGTAGTTTTGATGGATTGTGAAAAAGATATTTTCCTTTCAAAATAATAATATATAGGACAGTTATAATATTTTAAAAAATTATATAGTGCAAATCAGAGTTTGTATGAAAGCAACTGCCATTGAACAGTCATCTTAGTGCAGACTTGTGTTTGGGTAATAGGCCCAAACCAAACCCAATTAGGAATTGTGAAAGTCCCCCATTCATTTTCTTATTCTACCTAACTAGGTACTGACTACGAAAAGATCGTTATTGGTCATGGTGCGTTAAAAAAAATTCTGTACAAATAGTTTATTTTTTCCTAGCACTGTTATATAAAATATTTTTATACATTATCGCTTTATATAAAAATTATACTGCATTATATGTAACAAACGGTGATTGAGATTGTATAATAGCATGATTTTGTTTTTTACTTCTTACATTTTATTGCACTGAAAATGTCTAATATTTAATAAAATCGATAAAAAAATTATCTATTGTTTTTAATTTTTTACTATGTATAATATTTAACAATTTTTATATAAAGTGTAGGATGGTAAAATTCTGAATTATTTTTATTTAAAGATTCTTCTTTATTATTATTATCATTATCATTAAACCTTAAACCAAATATATAAAGTCAGTTTAGGGCAATACTTAAAAGTTGATTTTTTGATATTGAATAAAACATAAACCCACCTAATATAAATATGTTTTAATTGTTTAACAAACTATATTTCACGAAAATAATAAATAATAAAAATAATAATAAAATTTTATTATCACAGTGTGTTCCATGATATGCCAAAAATTAAGTAAAATCAACTTTGTTTTTTATGATTTTCAACAATATAAATTTTGTGAGATTAAATAAAACATAAACTCATTTCATATATAAATATGTTATAATTGTTCAACAAACTATGATTTAAGAAAATAATAAACAGTTAGGAAATAATAAATATTTACTATTATTTAGGGTTCCATGATATGCTAGAAACTAATTACCATCACAATCTATTTTTATGGTTTTCAACAATATAAAGTCCTCAACATTATACAAATCTTTTAGAATTTATCTATTTATTCTCATAGCATGATAACCGGACTTTAGTAATATTTATTTGGACCCAAAACATGTAAGAGTTCAAATTTTTTTTGAAAAAAAATGCATAAGACACATTTTAGTTATTAAATATCCTAACACGTCACTATCTTATCACAAACAATTGTACTATTTTCATATAAATTGATTGACTGGATTCTTCATATAATTGTAATATAATTGTAATAGTTTTGCTTGAACATAATACGAAATTGTCAAATTTTCAATCATATCTCGTTCGTGTATAATTAATTTATTCATATAGAGTAAAGTTTAAATTCATGTGGTTTTGTCTCAAATGTTTTTATAAAAAATATAATTGAATTATATAGTTTATAACTCATACAAAAAATTCTTTAAATATCTCAAAAATTTGCCTTTGAAAATAAACATAATAGTAGCTCGTTGACTTCATAAACTGGTTAACAATTAAAAAAAAGATAAATATTTTTTAAAATAGCTAAATAAAACAAACATGTTCTAGAAGGTTTTGACCAATAGGTTTGTGTTAGTTTTAAAAAAATCCAATGCAAAAAACATTATTCAGTTTGGATTGTTGTTAAAAAACCTTAGCTGTCTAAAAACATGCATTCTTGGTTACATTGGATGATTCGTTTATATATATACATATATTACATTGTGTTTGTATACACATGTTGAGTTATAGATGCAGTAGGCATTTTACAGATATAAGAATTTGTTATTTTATAAACTAAACATCTAATCTTAATCTTAATCATGAACAAGCATATGTTTAAAAAGATGTAATTGAATAAAAAGTAACAGACTTTGTATATCCAAAGTAATAAAAAAATAAAAAATAAAACATGCATATACAAGGTGAAATGTATCCTCTTATACATAAAACACTCATCATTAATATTGCACTAATATCAATATTATTGGTTTGGTTTCCAAAACATAAACTAAAAATTAAATCAAATCAATTGATTATACTAAAATCTAATCCAATGAAATTAAAAAAAGACTCGATCTGCTTTAGTTTTTTTTATATAATTATTTATTTATTTTATCGATTTTTATTTGAACAACTCATGTTCTTTAAATTGAAGATTCAATGAGTTTAAATATAGAATTATAATAAATGATAGAAAAAAACCCTTTATCCTTGGTAATAATCTTATTCGATTGATTATATAAATTTTAAATATAATGTAATCTATTTCTTAAAAAAATATTTACTTTGGAATTCTTGTCTGTATAAAAATGACACAACTGAACATCTCTTTTTAAGCCACTTGTCAAAATTATTTCACGTAATTTTTTACAACATCATTTAAAAATATCTAAATCTAAAGTTACGAAAAATGTGAGTTGGAATTGTTCTGACTTGTGAATTTAAATCCCTTACTAATGCAAACTTTTTTTTTTTTCCAAAACGATAACCAAAAAGAATCGTAACCGTGATGTTATAGCAGCAAAGAAACTTGGAAATAAACGATTAAATATGCATGACTCTTCTAGATTCCTTGGAAGAAAGTTTCAGCCACAAAACCCTATCTTCTTCGCTAAGCATTTGCTCTTTTACGTCAGAGCAGTTATCAGCGAATGACATGAAGTTAGTGAGCTTGGACCTGTGTTGTGCGCTTGACTATGCAACACTCTCTAACCGATGTATAATGGGTCAGCAAGCCAAGTTTTACTCCTATTTTTATATCATATCCCTACTACGTAATATTTTAATTACTTAAATCTGTTCTTATTTTTAAAAACATGGTATAAGTTATGCAGTGCATTGCTGAATGAAATCTGTATTATTATCATTGCTGAATCATTACGTTATGTAATTTATTCAATTTGGTTTCTATATAATTAGGAAGTCCAATTAATTCCTTTAATTTTTAAATTAGCTTAAGTTCGGTACCTCGTGTCAATTTGCACACACATGCTATGAACAAGTATGATAGAAAATACCAAAAATTTAATTAGAGATTTTAATAATGCACGAATCAAATTGAAAAAAAATATATATAAATATAAAATTAAATGAATAATATATATATCTAAATATTTTAATTACAAATTTTAAAATAATAGGAAATTTAGTTTATAAGGAAAAATTACATATTCATTTCTTAATTCATTATAATTTTTTAATTTAAAAAATATATCTTTGTATTATCTTTGATATTAAAATAGATTTTGAGTGTTATACTGAATTTATAACGAGTTGGTGATGTATAAATTGATTTAGACATATTAAAATTTGATTTTAGTAAGTATATTTACTATTTTGAGTGTTTTAGTTTTTCTTATTCTCCTTCTTTCAAATGGGATGTTTGAGAGAAGATGTTTACTACTCACTCTAATGTTTATACAACTTTATTTAATTTAAGAAAGAACTCGGTTTTACTTAACCTATTATAGGTTTGATACGACGTGGCTTAAGGTGGGACAGATTTAACTTGACTTAAAATGGACTCAACACAACTTAGTCTCATTTGGACCATCTAAACTTAACTCAATGTGTGTCTAACTCAACCTGGCTCAAGGTCGGCCTAACTAGGCTTAAAGTGGGTCAGATGTGACTTAATCAAGGTAGGGCTAATACTACTAGGTCTAATGTTTGCACAACTCTACTCGACTTAACATGAGTTAGACTTTACTTGTTATAGGCTCAATATGACTCAACATGGAGTGATTCCGACTCAACTCGACCAGAATTGGGCTTAAGTTAACTCGACCCAAAGTGGGGCCAACTTAACTTGGTTAATGAGAGACCAACTCGACTCGACTTGATGTAGACCAACACGAATCAGTCTGATGTGGACTTAACTCAACTTAGCTAGATGTAAGTTTGATTTATCTCGACCTGATGTGGATATGAATCGACTCGGTCTGAGGTGGTTAGACTCAACTTGCCTTGGGTGGGCCCGACATGATTTGGATAGAGGTGGGTCTGACTCAAATTGGGCAGATGTGGGCCTACCTATACTCGACATAAGGTGGGGTCGTCTCAATTTGACTTGAGATGAGTCAAACTTGACCCAACTCAACTTGGCTCAAAATGGGCTTAACTCGACTCAGTTGATGTGGACCTAATTGAACTCAACTCGAGTGGACTCAACCTATCTTTTACACAACTTTACTTGGCCCAACATGGGTTTGACATAACTTGACCCGTTGTAGGCTTGACACAATTCAACTCGACATGGGTCTAAATCGACTTGAGATTGATATGGACCTAACTTAACTGAACCTGAGATGGACTCGACTTGACTTGGTCGAACATGAGTCTTACTCAACTTGGATTGAGATGTACCCAACTTGACTTGACCTGACGTGGGTCTAACCCGACTCAACCGATATGGGTTTGACTTGACCGAGTTATATGTGAGCTTGATTCAACTCAACATAACGTCGACCTATTAAAACTGGCATGACTGGATTCAACCTAACCTAAATCCAGCTTGTTTGACCAACCTTGTTCTTCTTGACTCGGGACCAACTTAAGTAGACATGCTCTTTGTTTGATTAAACCTGACAAAAGTACAATTTAACTTAACCAATACAGATGTAAACCAGATTAATCCAACACGATCATCTTAATCTCTCGTAAGTCATATTTAAATATGATTCCTATTTAAAAACATAAAGGAAATTCGATTCTTCACATTACAATATTACAAAAATATTAAATTAATTAATTTAATCATGTAAATTACTTTTTATGAATTATAAGTGATGATCCATTTATAAAGCCTTCCACTATCTTTATAAAGTCTAGTTACTTAAAAAAATATATTTATATTCTTATTTTTAAGGAGTTTTTTTTTTTTCTTAATATGTCTTAAAGTTAATTATTATATATATATATATATAATATTATTATATATTAAATTTAAATTTATACAATTAATAATTTTTTTATGTATATATATATATATAATATTATTTTATGATCCATTTCATTAGAAGTACAAATTAATCGAATTATATAAGAATGATTTAGTGTTTGATTGATCATAAAAAAATAGATAAATTTAAAAAAAAAAATATCCAATGCCATTAAATTTAACACCACTAAATTAAATATTGCACTTAATAAACCAAATTTATTGTGTTGTATGAAAAAAAAACTCAATTTACTCTATTTAAAATCCAATGTTTAAATTTTAATCACGAACAATGTAATTTAACAAGTAATAGACTTTATATAAAAGTAAAACATACATATACAAAATAAAACTGTCCTCTTATACATAAATATTCATAATTAATATTGCTTTAATATCAATATTATTGGTCTGGATTCCACAACATAAACTAAAAATTAAATTAAACCAACTGGTTACACAAAAAAAAAATCCAACAAAATTAAAAAGATCCAATCATTTTTTTTATATTTATTTATTTATTTTATAAATTTTTATCTGAACAACTCCTATTTTATATCACAGAAATAAATAGTGAATTAATTAAAACAAATTTTTTAATTCGAGGAATCGTTAAGTTTGAATATAAAATTATAATAAATGATCCAAGAAAACACTTTATTGTTTGTAATAATCGTTTTTTTATATTTTAGTGTACTTTTCAATTTTAATTCAAAAAATGGATAGAAATAAATTTATTTACTAAAATAAATAAATTCTGCCAATTAGATAGACATAATTTCAAACTAATTAAAATAAAAGTGACATGCTGGTGATTTCAATTAATGACATTAATTAAAATTGTTTATCTCTCTTTAATCATTTTCTAATTATTTGATACTATGATCCTTAAGTTTAACAATTAACAAAATAAATAATAATAATAATAATAATTATATAATAATAATTAACAAAATTATAACATGAAATTAAGAAATACAAATTTATTTTAAATTAAAACAAAATAACATAATAATAATAATAATAATAATTTTAATTAAATTCATATGAATTTAATTTAAAAAATATTTATTATTATTATTGAATTCACTTATTATTAATTATTATTATTATTATATTATTTTATTTTAATTTAAAAATAATAATAATTATTATTAAATTCATATGAATTATTTTTATTTTATTATTATTATGTTATTTTGTTTTAATTTAAAATAAATTTGTATGTCTTAATTTTTGTATTACAGTTTTGTTAATTATTATTATTAACTTTTTGTTAATTATTAAAATAACAAACATAATGCTAAATAATTAAAAAATTATTTGTTAATTATTATTATATAATGATTATTATTTTTATTATTAATTGTTAAACCTAAAAATCATAATATCAAATAATTAAAAAATGATTGCAGAGAGATAAACGATTTTAGTTAATGTCATTAATTGAAATAGCTAGCATGTCAATTTTATTTTGACTAATTTGAAATTATGCTTATCTAGTTGGCAAAATTTATCCATTTTGATAAATAATTTTTTTCTATCCATTTTAGGAATTAAAATTGAAAGCTACACCAAAATAGGAAAAAAGCCGCGATAATCTTATTCATCCAAAAAGAGTATGATTTATATATTTGAAGTATTTATTAACTATATAAATTTTAATTATAATATAATCTATTTATTAAAAAATATTTACTTTAGAATTATTGTTTGTATAAAAATGACACGACCGAACATCTTCAAACTATTTTCAAAATTATTTCAAGTAATTTTTACAACATCATAAAAAAAATCTAAACTATAAAAAATTCATCACATTAAAAGATTGATTGTGAGTTTGGGCCGCATATTATAAAAAGGATAAACAATTAAGTATTGATATGTTATGTTGTAAATTATACCTTTGGGTTTCTTTCAAACAGCTGTATGAACGCTGGCAGTGTGAAACCAAAACTGAGAAAAATGCCACGAAAGCACAGTTGAACCAGTGATGAGTCATCATTACCCTTAATTAAGAAAAAAAAAAGACAAAAATAGAAATTCAGGAAGCGTGAGTACCAAGATTGCTACAGTAACATGTTACATTTGTATATAATGGCGTCACTCCAATTCTTGCTTCCCGCAAACGCTTTTCACAACACACAACACAACACATCGTATCTCAACACTTGTTCTATTCTCTGCTTCTTCCACTTGCCTCAGTCTTTGTCCCAATTTCTTTGCTCATGGATCCAACATATGCGAATCAAAAGGGCACTAGGATGGTGCAGCCGAAGAGAGGGCGAGTCAAGATCATGGTAGTAAAGAGCATCGTGGCGGCGCTGTCGTGTTCCGGTCGGAAAAACAAGGAGCGCCGCCAAGAGATTGGCGGCGCCGCTCTTCCCAGCTCCACTTCCACGACCCCTCTTGTTCCAAGTGGCTACTCTTCTGAAGCCTAGCTCTGGGTTCCGACACACTCTCCATTAAACTATTATACTTTTTCAATTACTTGGTCCAAATGAATTTTTACATGACAGAGTAATGGTTTTTTCATAATTCAAAAAATTAGTTATTCATCACATGGGAATTGATCAGTGATCTCGTGCTTATAATAATTTCTCCATGCTCGGAGAGTTTTGGCAGAGACCTGACTTGCTTCCACGTGGCTGTTGATTTTTGTAAATAAATTTTTGGTGGTCATTTTGCTTGTACCTATTGGAGATAAATTTTTAGGGTTTAACCCCTTTTTTCTTTGGTTGTACTTTATGCATAGTTGTTGTAAATAAAAAATTTCTTGCCTTATTTTGATGGTTTGATGTTTTGGTTTGTGCAAGTAAAGAAAAAAACACTTGGGACCAGTGATTTAAGAAGTCCAAATTCTGATTCAGACTTGTGGATTTCTTGTATAACTGTACCATAATACCAAATTCATTATTGCCTAGATTACTGAATTAGATCAAGCATGATTCAATAATAGAAAATAGAGAAAATAAAAAATGGATAAAATTCCAAGTAGATTTCAAATGAAATTTTAGGTTCTTTAAGTAGAATTTGGAAGTTAAGTAATTTTATTTCCCTTGTTTGTGCATATTAAAGAAGAAAGGAAAGAAAAAAAAAGGGTACTGAAAAAATATATACTTTTCCTTGGCCTATAAAAAATGATTTCCCATATGAATCAATTGTGAAGGGGTAGAAAGGGAACTTGAAATATGTATGTCTTTTTCACTTAAATTTATGAACCGGAATCGAGGTATTTCTTGCAGGGCTGATGTATAATTTGCACTCCTCGTTTTATTTTACACCGTGTAAAGGCTTTATATTTATATACTTGAAAAGTCGTGGAAAAGCCCGTTGCCTTTTTTATACGTTTTATAAAATTTTATTGGCTCAATAACTTATTATTTATATAATTTTAAATTTTAGGGGTTTAGGTTTATAAGTATTAAAATAGATTATTTTGTAACTTTTTTAATATTAAAATATTGAAATTGAAATTGAGGTTTATCACCATTTCTCTTTTTTCCTCTTTCTTTATGAGATGAATACAGTTTCATCGGCCATGAGTCGCATGAGTTGGCAAGTTTAAGTAATTTAAAATCATAAATAAACTAAATTCTTAAGTAAATTAAACTTCTAATTAAATTAAAATATTAACTAAATGAAAAAATTAAATAAATAAAAATCCCAATTATTTTATTTTTATATATTTTTTTTGTATATTTAGATCCGTCATAATAAGTAATTTTATGATTGTATTTTTCTTAAATTTATATATAATGAAATTATGTTGCAAAATAAATAAATTAAACTTCATATAAAAATATTTTACAACTTTTACTTAGTTTATTAAGTTTTTTATTTTGTCAACTTTTACAATTTCAAATGATAGTTTATTAACGTTGAAGCAAGCATATTATTATGAATAAAGTGAATGGACAAACTAATAGAAATTAAGTATTGAAAAGAAGTTTTTATATTTATTTATTTAAAATATTTACATATTATCAAGCACATGATGTTTGAGGTACTTAAAAATCACACCAAAATCTTCTTTTACTAATGCACCTACATCACAATAAGTCATTTAATGAAAAAACTTTTACTAGACTATCTAAATATTCATTAGACAGATTTTAGTAGATTGTCTAAATCAGAAATCCTAATGATCATCTAACAATAGTGGTATATCTCAGTGATAGGAACTCACCACAATAAGTGACCAAACTTTAAGTATAACTCAAGCTTTTTAACTTCAAATTTTTCTTTCACCTGCTTGCAGTCAATGTACAATTAATATTGTAGGTTATAAATGGTTGAGACTCATTCAACACAACAATCATGTAAGCATTTCGAATGCAAAGACAAATCATAGATCACTCAACTAAAATAAATCAAACCCATAATTGAAAATCCTAGTGTCATAATCGATTATAATATGAAAATTTTAAAACATAATTGATTATGTTTTGAAACCAACTCCAACGAGTGAAAATAGATAAGTGAAAATGAAAAAATTGCAAGGCATAATTGATTATCAACTATGTATATTCAAATAATACATAATCAATTATATGAAGGTGAATAATTGATTATCTCAATTCAAATAATACATAATCGATTATGGTTTCAATATGAATTTATATAATTGGTCATACAAGGAACTAACTAATTATGTAGTTTTCTTCTATCTTATACAGTCTTCAAAAACCATAGATGGATCTCACCACAACCTTGCACCACCACAATTTCTCCACACCAGCAATTCCAAGGACTTTAGAGACCACAAGCTCAATGAAGAACAAACTCAAACTTTACAAAAGCACCACAATATCACGAATCCACATAGAAACAACACCAACTAATGGAGGTGAGCCAATATAATACATTCATCATTTTAATGACAATTCAAATACAGAAAAATGATTTCTCTTCGCTTTTAGGCATTTTGCATGCATGTAATATAGTCACCTATTTAAAAGTTTATGCATGCATAATAAAAAAGATAAAAAGTATTTTCGTTTTCTTCTTTTTAGTCTATTATATTTCTACTCTCTTCTTCACACAATAAAAAACATAAAAAGTAAAATTTAAGTCTAACTTAATCTTACAAAACCAACTTATAAAGTGAAGTTTATATCCATTTATAAATTATTAAAAAACCTCATTTGTAATCGATGTAGGATCTCCAACAAAAATCTCAAAATACTTATTTTGATATTGTCACATCCTCAATCTTCATTAACATATGAATTTAAACGCCTTGTTTTTTTATCTGAATTAACAATACTTATCCATATACAAACACAACAATTTTATACGGATAAACTTTGTTTAATGATTCTATTTTAAATTATAAATTTAAATATTGACAAAGACTTAAAGAAATTCATGTATATAAACACTAATGATAACTACAATATTTTTAACTAGTTCAGCCGCCTCTTATTTGCCACGTTTTTTTCATTTATTTTTATATTATGTTAAGTCTTAGATAGAAAAAGCTTTCAAATTTCCAAACATGAATTTTCTAATAGATGGTGCGCATAGCCCGAATTTCATCATTGTAATAACGGAGAAGTTACTAGTTTATTGGACCTTCCATTCTCAGACGCCGACATATTAATTGTCCTCAATCATATGTTATCCAAATTCCTGATACTTTCCTTCTCTGACTTGTGAATTTAGATCCCTTTCTATTTGTAAACTTTTGTTTCTTAAACCATGCAGATATTTGGCAAAAAGAATCGTATCATTGATGATTACCTCAAGCGGCAGAAAGACTTGGAAAAATGATTAAATATGCATGATTCTTCTAGATTTAATGGAAGAAAGTTTCAGCCACAGCCTACCTTCCTCACTAGATTCAATGATTAAATAAGCATTTGGAAATATTTGGAAATATGTTTCTTAAACTGTGTTGAGTGCTTGACTTTGCAGCACTCTTTACCCAACATATAGTGTGTCGGCAAGCAAGTTTTACTACTATTTTTATATCATATCCCTACAACATAATACTTTAATTACTTAAATATGTTATTATTTTTAATGGATCACTGAATAATTATATTTTTACTACGGATCACTATAATACCAAATTGAGAAATTTAATTAGAGTTTTCATAATGCATGAATCAAATTGAAAAGAAATTATATAAATATAGAACCAGATTGAATAAATTGTATAAAAGAAATTTTAACATTTATGCCTATTGAATCAACCTAAAAAGTTTTGGTGAAACGTATATAGGACCGTAAATATAAAGCAACAACATAAAGCAATCGTGAGGTCTTTTAAATTATTTCCATACTCCCGTTTTTTCTGTAACCATTACATTTTTATATATTGTAAATGTCTTAAAGAATATTTATACAAATGGTTTGATATTCAAATCTCTTGAACAATGTTTGAAGTTGGAATCCTCGCTTATGTGTAGACTACCTTCATAATGAGTTAATATGATGAAAAGAAAATTAGTTGATTTTTAAATAGAAATTTAACGGCAAAAACTTGTGATCTGCACCCCATCAATTTCATAAAAAGCTGAAAATACCTTTTAGGTGATACATTCTGAAATAAATTACGAAATATGCTTTTCAGAAATAGGTTTTGAAAAATACTTTTTGTAATATAAACTTTATGTTTTAAAATATGTTTTTCAAATTTTATATCTCGAAACTATTTTTCAGAATATAATTTTTATATTTTAAAAAATATTTTTTGGAATTTATTTTTGAAAAGTACATTCTAGAATATAAATTTATATTCTAAAAAATATTTTTTAGAAAGTATATTCCTGAAAGTAACATAAAGGTTATTTTAATATTTTGCGTACGCGATGGGTGCATGTTAAAAATTATGAGGTGTAAGAAGAACGCGTTAATTTAAGATATTTTAAAGGTGTATGGGCTAATCAATTTACGGGCTAAGCCCATCAATCTAAATTGACCCAAAACGAGCCCGTTTGATGTATTAGGCCACACAAAGGAACTTACCAGCGAATAGTTTTCTGTTCTTGATGTTGAGCTCAGAAAGTATGGGGAAGTGAGTAACTAACTATCGTTCTCTTGCTTGCTGATTCTGAAGTTGCGAAAGGGAAATCCTAAAACAATGAGCTTCCATCTCTTAACCAAAGCCAGAAAGCGAACAGTGTTTTCGTATCTACTCTCTCGCGCATTCTCTCACGGAACCCAACGGTTCGTCAATTGTGAAATCTCACGTTGCTCATTCTCTTTTAGCGATGCATCGTTACGCTCCTAATTTTCACGGTTTCGAATATGTTAACTGATCCAGACCTAGCAGGCCTTCATTCGGCATAGCGTTCGACATCGACGGTGTCGTTTTGCTCGGAAACTCCCCCGTCGGTGGTTCTCCTGGAGCGCTGAGAAAATTATACAACGCTGATGGTAAAAACCAAAAAAAAAAAAAAAACCTCTATGTTTACGTTTTCGGCATTTCTTATTCGCTGTTACAGGCTCATGAATTTGTTGATCTGTTTATGTCGTTAGGTGGATTGAAAATCCCGTACGTTTTCCTCACCAATGGTGAGTTCTTCTAATTTTGTTTTATGCAGTTTACTATTGCTTATCTGCGTGGTTAGGTTTAGACGGATATTTGGTTTTCCTTATTGCATTAGTGTGGTTCAATTAATGACCTGTTTCTCACTGATAAATTGTTTGAAATGACGCGCCGGTTGTTTTGGATGTTAATTTTAAGTTTTCGTGTAGGTGGTGGCTTTCCTGAAGCGAAAAGAGCTTTTGAACTAAGTCAACTGTTGGGTGTGAATGTCTCGCCTTCGCAGGTATATTCGAATAATCTTGTTGTATGCTTTGAAAGCATAATGTAAAAGTAGATGTTTTATGAACATAAGAAAATATTTGATACTTTTTCGATTTTGTAATTAGGAGGATTGGTTATGAGGATTTAGAGTTGTTGATTTTGGAATTACGAAGTAATCTACAGAATACTTGTGTGGTTTGATTTCCTGGTTTGTTTGCTGTATGCATGTCTCTCTGGAAAGTCATAAGTAGTCGACTTTGCCCTGTCATGTTGTTGTCCTAAATTCTGTTGAAATAAAAAATGTTCTTCCCTAAACCAAATCCGATTGTTGTACAGGTTTTACAGGGCCATTCACCATTTAAACAATTGGTCAAGAGGTATGATTATACATCTTCGGATCATGTTTCATATCTGAACTGTATTTTGCACAAGTACACGCCGAAACCAGTAAGGTTGACAGCACTTGTCCTTGTCTCATAGAATTTTGACTCCACATACAGATTTGAGAATGATCTCGTTGTTGCTGCGGGAAAAGGGGAACCTGCAGCTGTGATGACTGAATATGGTTTTAAGTAAGGTTTAAGATAACTGGCCAGTTTGATAATTTATGAAAATGATAAGTTAGCAATCTGACATCATCCGCAGGGTCTTATCATTATGTTCTTGTTCATTTTTTTATTCAGATGTGTTCTTTCAATTGATGAATATGCCTCGTTCTTTGAAAACATTGATCCGCTGGCTCCATACAAGAAATGGACTACCAATCTGGCTGCTAAACCGAATTCAACTTTTAGTGAGAGCTTTCCAAGGAATGATGTTTTCTCTAAAAGGGTTCAAGCAGCATTTGTAGTTAGTGACCCTGTCGATTGGAGCAGGGATATACAGGTTACAGAGATTTGTTGAGTGATCCATATGAACTGTCTTTCTTTTATCTTTGCTACATATTTAGTGATGTATATACAAGTTACTAAAATTCTGTGGCTTGTTTACATGAATCCCACTGTTAGGAAGAGCAATAGCGTAATCAAACGGCTTATTCTGTATACAATGAAAAGTTAATGGAAACTTTAGCCACTGTACTATATTTTTTCTTTATACTGAAGAAAGACTTGTATATGAAATTAAACATGACAATTAGTAATAAGTGGATTTGCTCTCTTCCTTAATGGGAAACTAAACTGCTCATGATTTTTTTGTTACCTACGTGGCAGTTCAGTGATCAAAGCCATTCACTATAGTGGATGTCCAATAGAGAAAAATGAGCTAGTTTTAAACTTCATCTAGATTTTAATACACTAGACTAGATATATTGTCATGTTCACAGTCATTTCTAGGAGAAGTATTCGAGAGTGGTAATTCTTCATGGGTTGGGATTCGTCTTCACTTCGCAGCTAGATCAAAAGAAATGAAATAATCAAAAGAAGCACAGAAAAAGAAGAGACACGGGATAAGTAAACATATACTTTCATTGTACAAGGATAAAAAATTAAGAGAAGTATACAACTAAGTTTGACACTCGAGACTTCCAAGCTGCTGATAACCATATTTGAATTATTTTTTACTTGTTTTCCGATAAGTTTGGGTTGTGTTTCTGATATGTGAGAGCAAATATACTCAAAATCTCTACTTTGGGTTTTAAGACATTCCTAGATTTTTTTTTTTTTTCTCTATTTGCATGTATTCGACGGATCTGTGAATGACCAAGGTTTTTCATTTAGGTTCTCTGCGACATCTTGAAAACAGGAGGCCTTCCTGGAAGAAATGTTGGACCACAACCACATATATATTTTGCAAATGATGACCTTGAATACCAGGTTGGTTAATTTTTTCTGTTGATATTTTCAGAAAGACACAGGTTATATGGAGCCCTTTTAAAATTCTATACTACCATCCTTACTGACAAGGTCTCACAAAAGATAGACTAAATTTCCTTCTGAACGTCTGGGCATGGGAGCATTCAGGATTGCATTAGAATCCATCTTCAATAGGTAAGATTGCCTATTATCTAACTGTTAATGGGTCTTCTCTACTTTTGTTCCTTTAAAATGAATAGATAAGTACAACCATGCAAACACAGGAAGCTATTGTCATGTTAGTCTGAGACGAATCCGTGGAAAAAGAAAAAAGAAACTAAATTAGTTTAGTGGCATTGGTGCTCTGATTTAATTCATATTTTAGTTCTTAAGAACTTTCATCTATCTATACCCATTAATTGCTCTGTGTGCAGGATTCACCCTCATTGCTTGGAGTACACCTGTTTTGGCAAACCACATCCATCAGTATTCAAGAATGCAGAAGTTGTGTTACAGAAACTTGTGGCATCGCTTTATGAGGATTTCGACGATAGAAATCATGATAACACTTCGTCTTTTAAAACACTGTACATGATTGGAGATAATCCTGCAGTTGATATCAAAGGTGCACGACAGGTATGCCTCATGGAGTTGGATTTCACTAACGGGATAGGTAAAAGTTATCTGTTGACAAATGGTACTATTAATGAAAATATTGGATTTCAGACTGGGCATCCTTGGTTTTCTATTCTCACCAGAACTGGAGTTTTCAAGGGGAAGCAAAATCATGACAAATTTTCAGCAGATCTGGTAATTCCTTGTGTTCCTCTAGAGAAGTTTCACAAATACGTCAACCTTTTTTCCTCTTGCATTTTTAAGTTTCTTGGGACTGCGGTAGTCATTAATATTTGGAGATGTAATGTAAGATAGAGGAAAACATTTTTTTACTTGTGCTGGTAGTGTCCACAGTAGGAAGTAGTGATAGCCTGATCAAAACTAAAGCAGATTTCTATCAGTTGAGTTATACATATAATATAGAACCGGGATGATCAGCATTATTATTTGTTTTGGGTGTTTTAAGTTTTTTTCACATTTTGGACAAAAGGACAGGATTGATGGTTATGAATTACTGGCGTCATGTCTCCGTACCCATGGAGAACCTATGTTTCTAAAGGAATGTGCTCACGATTGTAATGCAGCTTGGATTGATTGTCCAAACCATAGTTTGAAATATGTAGGTAGTTGTAATCAAGGCAATACAACCGTATTGTGGTGACGAACGGATGATTTAAATTTGTGACTAACGTTGTCATTGTAAAGGAAGTACCTTGTGGTGATTATAATACAACTTCGCTTTCGCAGGTGGTTGACACTGTTGAAGAAGCTGTGGACTACATATTGGCGAAGGAATGCGCTGCATAGCCCTGTCTGCTCTAAGGCGTTGATTCTTTATGGAAAGGGTCTAAAAGGAAAGTAATAGGAAATTTTGTGACCACTACATAATGCAATAATTTATGGCCTAATCCTGATATTCATCATGGTATACTTGGTCAAATTGTTTAATTTTTTTTCATCGGCTCATGTTTGTTTGCATTTCTAAGCATTAGTTTAGCTACACTTTCTTTGAGTTGATCATTTCTGTCAAGATTGAATGGGATTTCACTATTAGCATTGCTTGGGAGGCTGCAAAATTACTAAAAAAATTATTCTAGATAAAAGAAGTTATTACAGTTTCAAACAATTAAGTTTACACTTTTAAAGCAGGTTAAACGTTAAAAAACACGAGGCAGTGACAAAATAGACAGCAACTAAAAACTTAATGGTGACTTCAATTGCGAACAATCTTTGAAATAAGTTGATCCAATTTCATAAAAACAAATTTATGTCGGGATTAGCCGGTAATCATGTACGAAACAAATTGCGACTAGGGATTTGATTGTTTTATATAAAAAATTAATTTCCTCCTTAATTTATATTTTAATGCAAAACTTATAGGCACAAATGCTCGAATTCTCACAAGTAACTGCAAGCATCTTACTTCCAAATTGCCTATTATTTGAGAAGGATGAGGTGTATGTTCACTTAATTATTGTGATTAAATAAAGTTTTTCTTATTTATTTCATCATAATAGTTCTACTCTTTTGGAAGTTCGTAGAATTTAATGGGAACGCACTAACAATGTTAAAACACTCTTACACCATCACACTCAATTAAAAGTCATGCTTAGATGACATCTGGTTGATTGAGAATGTAAGAATCTTTACATCGACAATGCACCAAATTAAACTCTATTTTTTATTCCTTGCACTAAAAATCTATCCTGCATCCCTGTGAAGAAGTAACTCCTTGATAGATTGCTTGTTCTCGGAAATTCCAGAACACATTTTTTATCCGACAGAAATCAGTATAAACATCCACACATTTAGAATTTGATAACTTGCTTAGGTTGGCTCCCAAGTTTTCCTAGAGCTTTATCCAATGCTGAGCTGAAATCGTCAAAGGGAACCAATTCCATTCTGCAAACAGTGAGCACCATATGAATTTGGCATGCCAAATAATGAGAGAGAAATTTGAGAACTTTTAAATGCAATTTGACCTTACAGAATGAATATAACCCAATCCAACCCCCCCTTGAAACGTACAGAAGAAGAACATACTTGTATTTTAACTTTCCTTCTTGCACAAGACTCAAAAGTCTGTCTATCATTTCTCTGCTGTCTTCAGCTTTATCTGTGTTCAACCACTTCTGCAACCAGAATCCCCTCAAGGAAAGATCCTGCAAATAATGTGGTTCTTACAAGATCAATGTGCCACTCTACTAAGATATTGGTGTTTGAAAGGTTAGACCAAAACTAAGTTATGAAATTAAGGGATCACAACACGAGCTAGGTTCACAGTCCAACACGAGTAGTTTTTCTTGCTATTTTCCCACTCATTTTCTAATTTGAATCATCAAATATTACGTTATAGAGATGGCATTTCAAACCACGGGTACAGGCATTCTAAACTTCTCAGTTTTTTATTCTATTATAAAAAATAAAAAATATGGCGATTTAGTCACCCAAATAGGCACATGAAGATTCGTTGGCTATATTAAAAATTCATTCATCCAATCATGGAAATGTCTAGGTATATCTCTATTTAATTAATTCTTCAACAAGAGATACCACCCGATACATATTCGCAGCACAAAAGAACCACGACTCTAGAATTATGTCTTCAATTGCATTGAACTTCTAGACAGAATTGCATGAGTAGCACACACCTAATATTCATGTTTGACTCTTTACTGCTAGGTTTGATGTTTGTGAAAGACAAGGCACTCTTTACAGCTAAAAATATGGACTTATTAGAAGGTTCATGAACTAACAAGTACTCAGGGAGCTGTAGTTATCTTAACTTCTTGGCTTGACAGCTGAATCCTTCTTAATCAGAATCACTTCCAAGTTCTAAATGCTAATTAGAGCCCTCTAAGGCATATGTTAACTGAGTGAGACAGTTACAACATACGATTGGAAATTTAATACGATTCAACTCGATATATATACATATACATATATACATATATATGTATATATACATATATATATATGTATATATACATATATAGATATGTATATATAGATATGTATATATACATATGTATATATACATATGTATATATACATATGTATATATATATATATATGTACATGTATGTATATATGTACATGTATGTATGTACGATTATCCTTATGCTTCATTTATTTTCAATCACAGTAACAAAGATCAGGGACGGAGCTAAAGGCTGAACTGGGGATGGTCACCCCAAATTTTTTAAATCCCTTTAAGTCTAACATATAAAAATATTTTATGGCCTCCCATTGGAAAGAAAACATGCGTTGCTCCCCTTCAACATTAAGTCTAACTCCTACACAATAACCCGAAGTAACCAACAACAAGAGGGAGAATTAATGCCTGACCTTAAATATGAAGGATGATGTTGACACGGAGACAGGTTTTTTAGACATTCCACCATATGTCACCATAGTTCCTCCCTGTCTGGAAAGTATGAACTCACTTAAATCATCATAATAGAAGAGAAAGTTTTCATTCTTAAATTTTTCATCCAATATCTCATGTCATACCTCAAAAACTTGAGTACCAAAGAAGCAGCATTGCCACCAACACAGTTAAATCCCAGTGCAGGTTCAGGTATACCACCCTACCAGGTCAATTTGATGCAGAATAAGTCATCTGAATTCAATATAGATAAATAATGCTTCAAAGCAATTTTTTTATCAACTTCCCCTGCGTCTCATAGAAGCAAGAGCAAAACTTCAAACAAGAAAGCTAGAATACATCCAAAACACCCTTCCCAACTGCTTAACCTATGACTATCATTGATCTGAAAAATTGATATGTATATCATAGCATAGAACAAAACAAACATAATAAGCCTAGGTATACCAGGAGATTCTTGACATTCTTCACTTCCAATTCGCTCTCAGTGAAAACTTCATCAGCACCCAAATTCTTAAGCATTTCTTTTACTTCATTGACCCCAGGCCTGTAGCAAAAGGATTTGTGATGCAAAGTTAAGATTTTTTATTAATATGCCAGAATATGTTAATAAAATTATATTTAAGAAATGGAAAAAAATTATAATAAACAAACCATAGTTTGAAAAAACACTCAAAAGCTAAAAGCTAATAACAAAGCTAGCAAAGACCTTCCAATGAGCACCTGTCCCTTATAATATTAATGCTCTGAATGCCACGAGACTTGGCAAGCTGAATAACACACTGACCAACCATGCTGGTAGCCCCATTTTGCACAATAGCATCTCCTGATGACATCCAGATCAAATAAAATTCTAATCCCCTAATCAACCACAAATAAAAAATATAGGAAATTCAGCAAGGGAGAAAAATGTACCAGAGTTCAAAGTAACACAGTGTTCAAGCATGAGAAGTGCAGTCAAGGGATTAACAGTAATTGTAGCCGCATATTCCATAGGCACACCCTTTTCTATCTTGTGCCAAACATTCTCATTCTTCACAATATGCGTCTGCCACGTCCCTGTGTATGGCAAAAATAAATACATAAAATTTCCAAATATAACAATGAAAACTACAAAGTACAATGAATTTGGATTTGGAAAAATTAAGAAGCACGAATTGCCCAACTCAGAGAGATTTTGCTCATCTCACTACTAGTCAGTGTTGATGTCTAACACACTCCTCCACGTGAAAGACCAAAAGACTTGAGCTAGAAGCTAATAGAATTAGACAATTTAGAGAGTATGACAATGGTCAGATACATAGGGTGGTCTAACAGGCTCAACTATAATTGCTAAGATAAGCTCTATGCCATTTCAACTTTTGGATTTGAACCTAATTCAATCTTAAACGCCAGCTAAGAGGCCATAGTTGCTTTCTCTTGAAAACTACTTTGACAAGCTTATCCGCTTGATTGACCAAGATAAATTTGTTTCACATTTACACTTATTTTAGTAGTTTTTGTTTCCATTTGAAATCTCATTTTACCTAGTAAAATAACTAAATGCGTATTTTTTTTTATATAAACTAAATTTATCAAACTAACTTGTAAGTTTTGCAGCTCATAGCTTATAAGCTTCAGCTAACTTGTAAGCTTTCAGTTAGTTTAAGAACCAGTTTCATCAAAGACATTCAGACGAAGTTTCAAAAAACTATTTCTAGAAGAGAAGACTGAAATTACCTTGAACTTGTTGAAGTAGTTTCTCTGAATTTTTACTTTTATGTGTATAAGCTAATTTCCCATTTCATTTGATCTTATTACTTGTTTTTCTTACAGAAACTCGTTCTTTTGATCATACTAAGGTGAAAAAGTAAAGGGAAAAAAAGTGAAAGAGAGAGTACCGAAAGAGGGTGGGGAGGGAATAACCCAGTCACCGGGAGAGAGAGAGGTGACGGAGGAGCCCACTGAGAGAACTTCTCCAACGCCTTCATATCCACCCACTGCCGGTGGGTTTGGCCGCACCGGATAAACGCCCTGTATTCTATTGATATCGGAGGGGTTGATAGGCGCAGCTAGCATCTTCACACACACCTCCTTTTCTTTCACTTCAACAGCCGGAACCTCCACCAACTTAGTCACCGTGTCCGGTGGCCCGTGCTCATCGTACACGATCGCCTTCGACGGCGGCGACACGGCGGCGGAGGACAATGCTCGTGTGATTAATATTTGGCTGCAGCCACCGTGAAGTAACCTCCTCGGCTTGAAGTTAAAGGCCACACGCGGCGCGTGCATTCCCAACTGTCGCAGCATTGCGATCACTCTCTGTCTCGATCTTTCTCCGGTAGCACTCGTTCGCGCTTTGTAACGACGTCGTTTTAGGAAACAGGGAGCCGCAGAGTAGTAGTTGAAAACGTTGGGCTGGGATTGGATTGTTGCTTTGTAACAGGCTTTGCTTTGGTATTACATTCTGCACCTCCATACTTTTCAAGTTGTACCTTATAGTATTGAAATTTCAAATTTACCATTATTAGAATACATTATCGGTGGGCTTTCATTTATGCAGTTCACTTCCGGATTATGTAATTTTAGTGACATTTTAAATTATGCATTCTAGAATATTAAAAATAATATTTTTGTATTTTATATTATATATTTTAGAATATAAATTTTGTATTATAGAATGTATAATTTAGAATACAAAATTTGATTTCTATAATGTATAATTTATTTATTTTTATTTTATTATCTCAGAATGTATGTTATGAAATATAAATTTTATATTCTAAAATGTCATTTTGAAAATTTAGAATATACATTTGGAATGTGTTTTTAATTTAGTATTTCAAAATGTACATAATACATATTTTGTATTTCAAAATATATATTTTGAAATTAACTTTTTATTTTATATTCTGGTACGTTTTATTCTCGAAGATATCTTGTGTATTGGAGAGAAGTTGCTTGAGTGTGAGTAGCTAGCTTAAGCTACAATTAGATGACAATGATATTATTATGTCATGTTTAGTGTTTTGATATATATATATATATATATATATATATATATATATATATATATATATATATATATATATATATATATATTGTATGTTTTTATATATGTTTTATTGTAGAGATATTGGAGTGATATATGTCTTGATTGGTTATAATAAATATGAAACTCCTGTTAATGACAGTATCTCGACTTTAAATCTAGGTGGTGAGAAATTAATAAATTTTAGGTGGTGAGAAATTAATAGAAATTTATATTTGTCTTGGTAGCAAGGGCATTTGACTTGATAAAAGATGTTAATGCCACCTGATAGCGAAAATGCAGTTTAACAACTAACGGAATATATTAAATTTTCGTAAAACTTGTTTATTAGATACTTTAAAAAAATATCCATATTTAATCATGATGATATCACATCACAATAACATGACATGTGACTAAATATAATATAATGATAGATGAGTGCATCTGAATATATATATAATTATTTGTACGATGATAAATGTTGTTTTTTTAATTGACCTTTATATGGTTGTTACTCGTATGAGTAGACTGACATGCTTTTACTAGACATATACTTGATGGGGACTTCAGTCACAAGTCATATTCTCGAATTTCCGACGCAATTACCTTAGCTAGTTGCGGAATGGTGGTGTTAAAACGTGTTTTAGTGAAAAAGAAAGGAAACGTGCATGGAATTCATAGTGTCTGCGATGTAAACTATTTGTGTTTTGCATCGTGTCGATGTTTATTTTTATGCTTTTCAAATAGCTACAATGGACAAGATGCTTCCATATCATTATTATTGAGATAAATTTAGGGTATTTTCTCAATAAATATTGTTGTATCTATTTAAAAGCTAACTTGTACATTTTATAAAGAGTTATATTTTTAAAATTATAATAAACATACTGAGAATGTCTATAAATAATTTTGTTGATAGATAAAAGTAGATTGTGATGAAAATGGTTAGAAGTTAGGAACTTGTAAGGCCAAAGACACATGTTGACCAAGACATTCATACTAAATATGTAAACAGTTAACACCAAGAGCACATAATTAAGGTGTCATGTTTTTATAGTGAACCGAAAACTGAACTACCCAAACAGGCCCTTGAGATTATTATCTTTTGCAACCGCTTGAAAGGACGAAAAGGCCCTTTCACTTTCTTATGGCTTCTTTTAATTCGTAACTCTTTTCATTTTTCTTCTACAACCCGTGTAGTGTTCACATTGTTCTACATCTGAATATATTTAAGCACCCAGAAAATGGCCACAACATTAGGATCCTCTTTCTCTTTCTTTTTCTTTTTCATACACACTTTGTGATACTCTTTTTCATGTTTAGGTCCGTTCTGGGCTTTCTTTGCTTTAAGCCTTGAACGGAGAGAAAACGGAAAAAAAAACATGGGTTGCTTTCGTTGCGTAGGCAAATCAAGCAAAAAATCCAACACCGTTAATCGCACCCAGAAGCTCATTGCTGCTGGTAAATTTTACCAACGGATCGCAATATCTTAATGTTTTCATGCAATTTACTAAGGCAGAGTTGGAACAGGTTCACCTGTTATTTGTGATCGCGTTTAATCTTTGTTGTTAATGAAAAAAGAAACAAAATTTGGACTCGAGTTTCTCGTGAATTAATCCGGGGTCTGTCTTTTCATCGACCTAAATTGGTATTTTTTTTTTTTCTTTCAATTCTAGAATCAAGAAATTTTTGTTTAGTTTTGACATGTGGAAGAAAAGAATTTGAAACTGGAAATTTGTTTTGCCGGTTTCTGGAAATTTTAGAGTCAGTTTTGGACGTGGATGAAATAAATTTAACTCTCTAATTGTTCGTTGTTCCGTGAGGTTTTATATTTTTCTTTTTTAATTTTGTTGTTGTTGATTGAATGGTGCGATCCATATAATCCAATTGGTGCTTGTCATTTTGTTTTGTTTGTTTCTTTTCAATTTCAATTGCTTTAGGTTTTTATTATTTGTGGTATGCTTAGATGGATTTATGCATCATTTTGTTTTCTCTCTCACCCTCAAGTGATGTTAATTTTGTATGCATGTGTGTGTGCGCGCAATTTTTTTGTAGTTGTCAAACTTGATTTGAAAGTGAACGGCAAAAGTGAAGATAATCAATGTAAGCCTGATCAGCTATCTCTGGACGTGAAGAATTTGAATTTGAAAGAGATTTCTGATGAAGGAAATGTTAAAAGTTACCGGGCACAAACATTTACTTTTGACGAGCTTGCAGCTGCAACAAGGAATTTTAGGTCAGATTGCTTTGTGGGTGAAGGAGGGTTTGGCAAGGTTTATAAGGGGTGCATAGAGAAAACAAATCAGGTTCGCCAAAATTGGATACCCTAAATGCATATAATGTATTTTAATCCACCTTTTTTCATGTCTTGCATGTTTATGATACTTTCATATGACATCACTTCAGTTTTTCATATGCTAAAGGTTTTGATGATATTGAGGTTTGTTATTGTTTGCGTAGGTTGTGGCAATAAAGCAACTAGACCCTTATGGGCATCAAGGAATTAGGGAATTTGTGGTTGAAGTATTGACATTGAGTTTGGCAGATCACCCTAATTTGGTCAATTTAATTGGGTTTTGTGCTGAGGGAGAGCAGAGGCTACTGGTTTATGAGTACATGCCATTGGGATCTTTGGAGAACCATTTGCAGGGTATAATTTTCTTCAGCTAGAATAGTAAAATGTGTTATTTTCTTTGTCCCTGTGGTTTATATCTTCTTCTTTTGCTCATTTTGTAGATCTTCCACGTAGTAGAAAGCCACTTGATTGGAATACAAGAATGAAAATTGCAGCTGGTGCAGCTAGAGGGTTAGAGTATTTGCATGATAAAATGAAGCCTCCTGTCATATACCGTGACTTGAAGTGCTCCAATATTTTAATAGGTGAGGGTTATCATCCCAAGTTATCAGATTTTGGGTTGGCAAAAGTAGGACCAAGTGGTGATAAGACGCACGTATCAACAAGAGTTATGGGAACATATGGGTACTGTGCCCCAGATTATGCCATGACGGGTCAATTGACGTTCAAGTCTGACATTTATAGCTTTGGCGTTGTTCTTTTGGAGATCATCACAGGCAGAAAGGCCATTGACCACATGAAACCTCCCAAAGAACAAAATCTAGTTGCATGGGTATGTGAATGGTCTTTCACAATACTAGTTAAGATTTTTATCATAAGAAAGTTGGAATACAAAAAATATACATTAATCATGCAGTTATACAGATTATTGTATTCCTTTTCCTTTAAGGTCACTGCACATTATATGAAACAAATTATTTTTGCTTGTCTTGTGTTTCAAGTGAATTGGAGATAGGTAACTTGTGTTTCTATTGCTTGATTACATTATGTACAAAGTACAAATAAAAATTAGGTACCCTTTACTCCTTAGAAACATTAATCTCTTTTCTTGCTTTATTTCAAATTACTAGGGCATTTTATATTATATTATTATCATGCAAAGTTGCTTCCTTAAGATTGAATATGAAAATGTCACTATTGATGCATTGTCTTCCAAAATGAGTACCTTATAATGCATGTGTATTTTGTTGCAGGCAAGACCTTTGTTCAAAGACAGAAAAAGATTCTCGGAGATGGTTGATCCATTGCTCGAGGGTCAGTATCCAGTGAGAGGTTTGTACCAAGTTCTTGCTATTGCTGCCATGTGTGTTCAAGAACAACCTAGTATGCGGCCTGTCATAGCTGATGTGGTTACAGCTCTAAATTACCTTGAATCCCAGAAGTACGATCCCCAACTTCATTCAATTCAAAGCGCTAGAAGAGGCTCCTCTTCTTCAAGAGCAAGAAGCAATAATAATCATAGACGAACTGTTAGCTATGGTTCTGATCCAGGAGCAAGAAAAGTTGATCACACACAATTTGGTAGTAGTGGCAATAGTAGTGGCTCGGAGACAGAAAGCTATATGAAAGGTCTATCTTCTTCTCCAAGAATGAGAAGTGATGGTCATAAACATTTCTATAGTAATGGTTCCGAGACAGACAGTTGTGGAGATTAGAAAAGTGATGCGTTTTTGGACATTATTCATACTGTAAAATGGTTAGCTATCAAATTTTGGTTCATCAAATAACCAAAGTTCTTTTGGTTTTTTTGTACTCAAGATGGATGCCTCTCCTCGAGAGTTTTAGAAGATCCATCTTTTAGAATTTGTCCTCAGCTACAATAATCCACTTTTTTTCATCTTAAATGATAAATGCAGTTCGTTGGCCATTATCATCTGCATACTCTATACCAGTTGTTTGCATATAATGATTTATATTAGTTGTGTAAGAGGGAAAGGAAGATCAATATGGAAGTAAAGGCACAAGAAAGTTCTGATAAAATGAAACTTTTCAATTTATTGGAGCCAATAAAGGGTTATCAAATTACATAAAATGAAATATAATTCTTTTGAGCTATGTAATATAGGATTTTTAAGATACTTATCCATATTTATGGATGAACTATTATGAAACATTAGTATTTTAATGATAATAATAATTTATAATTGTTTACGTTGGCAATATGCAGGACATGTAGTTTTAATTTACATCTAATATTAATGGATTACTTAATTTATAAAGCATCGATACTTTTGTAAAAATAATAATTTATAATTATTTTTTATTTTGATAATATCTAAAACACCTAATTTTAATTTGGCATGGGACAACTATAATTATATATTTATTGTCTTAAACTTTTTATATATTTTTAAATACATATTAATTTTTATACTTTATGAATTTTTATAGATTTTCAAAGCCATATTTTTCACGCGGTATAGTTTATTATAATGAAATGTTCTATTTTATTATATTAACTTATATATAATATTAATTATTCAAACTTTATTTAATAAAGTTATTATTTTTTTAGAACACTTTTTATCTAGATTTCTGAATAATCTTTCATCGTTTCATGAATTCAGATCTAGTTTTGAGATTATGGTGGAAAGTACACCAATTCTATCCAATCAGAAATTGATTTTAAGTAAGTTTTAATTTTGATTTTGAGTAATTTTATTATATTATTTATATTTAACTATATTAGTATATAAGTTAAAAAGTTAACTTCGATGGCTTAAAGCATAATTTTTGTTGGGTTAAATTAACTTTTAAATATCTGTATGCGTGAAATTTGAATTGTGTGGAATTTCAGACGAGGAATGCCTGAAATTTGAATTGAAGTATTTCTTTAAATCAGGTAAGATTGAAAAAGCCAAATAACTTCTTAGATAACAAACAAACAAAGCATTCTTCATGATCTTGCTTTTTGATAATTTATATGCTCTTGTTCCATATGGATAGGTTAGAATATGATTTGAATTTTTAGATCCAGAGTATGATGTTTAGCCTTGTTTGATTTACCAAAATAAGTTTCTTTTGTTTTTAACAGATGGTATAAAATATCATTTTATTCTAAATATTTATGTTAAAATAATGTAATATTTTTTTTATAATTACAAGGTAAATAAAAAGTAAAAACTACACACAAAAATTTAAGCTGAAGAGCTATATTGTTCTATCATCATTAGAAAACAATACTGAACATATTTAGCTACTAACATGTTTTGTGAAATTTACATAAAAAAAAAAGAAGAAGAAAAAAACAATGCAGAAGATGACAAAAGATTAGGAACATAAACCAGTTTTATAGTGTTAATTGGAGGGGGTTTGGTGTAACTAACGACTAAATTAGAAACATATTTGGAAGTTTAATTTCCATCTTCTTCTATACTTATTTATTTCTGTGTATCTTGAAGTGTATTAGAAAGAAGAATGAGAAAAGAGAAAACAATACGTGAGGATTTCACATGCTACAATTCAGTGACTTCACCCTCTTGACAATTGCCCACCCATAAGTATAGAGTAGTTCCGCTCTTGTGTGACGATAATATTCTACAACAATCCCTTCTCGGTGACTGCAAAACAAGAAAAATCTTAATTTTTAAAAGAATATTCAATTTTGGTTTCTCATCTTTTTCTTTTCATCTTTGTCTTTAAAATTTCACTAAGTGTATGAGTGTGCATGTATGAGAATATTTGTACCTTTTTCCAGCGCAAAGGATCTGGCTTTTTGGTAACTACAACGGATGTTATTTTCTCTGGTGAATTCATTCTCCATCGACAAAGGGGGGGTTTGGAGTTGTCACGCTTGTAAACACCAACAACTTGTTTTGTGGAGGAGTCGTAGTGAGTTTTGGCCATGTAATAAACAAAGGGCTTCTGACAAGGGTGTTTTGCAACAGGCCTTGTGTTGAAAGCATATGCAGTGTAATCAGCTCTTCTATACCAGTTGAGAAAGGTTCTGGATGGCATTTCCAATTCTCTAGGGGACAATACTCCCCTTAAGATCTGAACCACATAGCCCCATGAAACAATTATTGACCAATAATTGTGTTTGTCATAACATATTGATTGTTGCATTATGCTGCCTGAGTCTTGATTCACTGATTCCATTAGATGTTTCAAGGCTGATGCTCTTGTCATCCTTGGGAATATTGGTTGCACTACATCAAGATGGTGTAGTGATACAAGTGGAGCCACTGGATGTGCTCCTAAAAGGCCTAATAGGTCTCCATACACATCATACTGCACAAGCAAAGTCACTCACATTTCTCAATATACCTTTTATTATTATGAATTCATGAAAGTAAAAGCCATGAACAATTGGCCTCTGCTAATACTAGTGTGAAATTAAATGGTGTTAGAAATAATTTACTAATAACATTTGTAATAGTAATAGCTGCAAGAATAATGTTGTATGTACATGTACCAAACAACAACAAATGTTGTCTGATATAATGGGAATACATGTTAAAGATGTGTCTATGTTATTTGTTACCTGGTGAAAGCCAGCTTCCCTTGTTAGAGGCACACCTAGCTCAGCCATGCAAGCTTGAATTCTGTCATCACTACCATACAAATCAGGGTATCGTTGAATGCAATGATCTTGCATCTTGGCTAGTTCCTGGGCAAGTGGATAGCTTATGGCAAATCCTCCCCCACCATACGCCATGGCGTATGAGAAATGCATGTTCTGAACATGGCTTTCAGAAGAGCTTCCAATATAATAAAAGTGCTTATGGTTGTATTTAGAAAGAATTCTAACCAAATTATCCACCATGAACACGGTGTCATCATCCCCCATCACGAACCATCTCACATCCTTCATCCCAAGGTTCAATGTCTCTGTCACCACCCTTGATATCCTCAAAGCTGATCTTTGACCTTGACGATTTGTATACCTAAAATTTGAAGTGTCCCCAGATATATGAATATCAGGTAACCCCTCGTTCCTTTGAGTCCTCACTTTCTGATCCAACCACACTACCCCTCTCGTTTCTTTTGGTCTCCACCATATCTTAATGTACTCTTTTCTAACATGCCATAAGTTTGATGAAGCAGCTATACCAAAAACAATGTGTTTAACCTGAGTTTCTTCTCTCCCAGCCATTTGCTCGGGAGTTAATCTAACTACCACGGGATAGTTATGTTCTTGTTCCTCTTCTTCTCCGTTTGTTTCTTCTGCATGAGCTTCAACTTCACCATAGTCATCATCGACACCATTATTATCAACATCAACCTCTCTTGGTCTTGGTAGTTTCTCTACTAATGGTTTTTTCTCTTCAAGACCTTCATCGGTATTTATCTTTTGAAGGCCTTCATCGGAGTCTATCAATTTTTTAAGGCCCTCATCGGTATCTGTAGCTTTTGAGGAAGTATCATTGAAAGTACTTATCTGAAGGTTTTCTTGGGTGGTGGCTTCCTTTAAATTGGTGGTGGGGCATTCTTCTTGATCATTGTTGAAGAGGATGAAATTGGAAGAATAAAGGGTGTAGAGAACAATGGTGATTAGGATAAACCAAGTTAGGATGCTTTTGGAGCCTGTGTGGAGCATACGTTGATGGGAAGAAGAGTACATTTGGTTTTCAATTAGAATTGAGATTTTTGTTAGTATGGGATTTTCAATTTCTTTTCAGATTGTAGGTGGTGATAGGAAGGACTTTCGAGCTCAGAATTGTTCGGATCATAGAAACAGAAACAAGGTATCATTCTTACTATTTTGTCTTACTTTTGTGCTTCTAAGTGAAATTTGTTATGGTTAAAAGCGAAGTCGAATGCTATTTTATAGTGCATATTTGGTTGACAATTGCATTATATTAGTCAATGGAATTTTTCTTTTTTTGTTTTATATTAGTTAAGTTTTTTATTGACACTTTCACCCTATTCATTTCGTTTGATCTAATGGGATTTATTTAGTTTAAATTGAGTAATTAAATATGAAAAGAAGAGTCAAAGAGCTTGCTTATTATTATTATTTTGAAAAAACTAGCTTAACTGTTTGTTGTGGACAAACGAAAATAATATTTTTATAAACTAATAATTTAATGTGCTTGTGAACTTTTCAGTTATTGGTTAATACACAAACACGAACTTCATATTTTTTTTATTAGATTCTATAAATATATGGTGAATTTTAAAGGATAAAGTACGAAATTAAAGGCATAATTTTACTAATGTATAATATGGTAACTAATAGTGATATAAAATTTAAAAAGCAGGTAAATGTTTAAAAAGATAAAAGGGCAATATTGCATGTCTTATTAGAAGATGGAAAAAAAGTCCATATATATTACATATTTTATCACATGTGAACTATTATATTTTGAAAAAGTTTTAGAATTAATTTTAAAAGAAGAAATAACATTTATAATACTTTAATAAATGATTAAGTCGACTAAAAGACTATAATAGGATACAATGCAGTTAATAAATATAACCTATGACAAAATCTGAGCATACCGAATAATATGACTGTGTTATAAAGTAGAAGAGATGAGATAAAAAATAGGTACGTCTTATTTTAGAACTTCAACTATTTGAATATTAATATACGTGGAATACGTATAAGTGATGTAGATTTTTTTAATGTATGCATAAAATATACACAGATAAGATATATGACATTAATTTTGTTTTTCAGTATTTTTTTCTATAAATATTAGTACTTCTTTTATTAATTTATTTTTTTTTACTGGTAAAAAAATTCAATTTACAGACTGAATTTTCAAAAAGATATTTTTTTTATCCGCAATAATAAATATATAATATCGTATACAAATAATAAAGAAAAAAAAAAAGAGAATACATAAAATGGCAGCTCTTAGGCCCTATGTATATTATGCATATCCATAAGCTAATTACTTTTAGCGTCAATCCTACAAACTTAAAAATTGGAATATGTGTTGTTTGGTATCTTCCATTAGGGATATTGCTCACTTATCTTTGTCTTTCAAGAGTTTGTTGTGTTTACTTTGTTTAAGCGCTTTAATTTTTAGAAGATAGTTCTTCTTACATCACAGGGATTTAATTAAAGTTATATTCATTCAACTTGCTTAGTTAATATGCATCGAGAAGGTAATGAGTGTTGTATAATGATGTTGAATTATTATTACACGTTAAACAATTGCTTTGAGTGTTAAAAACGTGTAAAGGGAGATTAGAATTGGCGAAGATGGTTTGTGGAATCCCTTATGTTTTGTTCTATTTTCTCGCAAATTTTATTGAGTGTTGAATGCTCACTTGAACAACGTTCAATTGGTAAACAAATATTATATATTTCACTGGGAAACAAAATTTTTCCATAATACAACTAAAAATTGGGAAGACTTTCTCAGATCCCGTTGGGACGTATATGGTGCACGTGGGTTATCTTTTAGAAATATATTTGAATTTGTTGGGGTCAATAACGGTGGCAGTGATATTACAGGGTGAGTGGGCCACTACGTAAAAAGGGATAATGCAAAGATCTTGTCTTAGATGAATTAGGAAGAGTAAGTACATGGTGAAATGATGGTGGAGCATAGGTATATAACAGACATAGTTAACCCAAAGGGAGCCCATTATTCTGAATGGTAAAAGGTGAAGGCGATTGAATATGCCATGCGAAGGACACAACCTCTTGGAGTTTCAACGTTACCTACGTACATATTTATGTAGCAATAGTGTAAGACTAATAGCGACAACTTACATATGCCACTCTCACCTAAATGCGACCAACCTGATAAGATGATACGACCACTTCACATGGCCAAGGGCCTACACTTCCATCCCCATCTCTTCTCACTCTCTCTTTCTTAGCTACCCTCTTTTGCCCCTCCTAAGCATTTAATATATTTATCATTCCATGGTTCATTTTCATCTTAATTGTCTCACCTTGCCTTAATAAGAGAAAATTTGTTACTAGTAACATAAGATTAGTGAAAATACATAAAATATTGTGGTAGAGGATAAGATGAGTGAAATGTTTATATTAAGAGTAAGAAATCTCATGTTCGATCATAAATGAAAAATTTCAATAATAATTTATAAATAAGTGTAAACATTATATTATAAGATTGAGTCAAGTCTAATTGTGTTTTTTAAAATTATATTAAAGTTTTTTTAAGTTTGTCTTATCATGATTGTTGGGTCTATCTTATTTTTGTCTATCATACTATTACAGATCATACATCCCTTAGAGTTAAGATCTTTTAATAATTTATAAATAAATACAAATATCATTTTACAAGTCTATTTTTCTTAAGACATACCATCTAAATATATATAATTTTTTTATTTATCAGAAATTTTGTATGTGTTTTAGCTTATATTATTTCCTTTAAAAGATAGTACAATCAGTTTAGTGTATATGGACCAAAAGGAATTTCTTACAAAATGAGTATTAAGACAAAACAAATTTGTAGTACTGTTTATGATAATTAAAACTACTAAGCTTTAGTTACTGGAGAAAAATATAAAAAAGAATTAACTTTCTCATTTTTCATCCATTTTTAACCCCTTTTTTCTTATTTTCATCTATAGTTTTTTCTCTCCATTAAGTATATGTTAGCAGACGCCAAAGAAATTGTAAATGAGAAATGAGTTTGGAATTGGAATGATATAGCTGGCAGATTTAGCTGCGATTTCTAAATCCTAGCTATAAACAGAAAGGAAAATATCAAGCATAACTGATACTTCTCTTTCCATTTTCTTTCCATGACATGCGTTTGAACTCCCAAAATGATTAGGACATAGCTGCTAACTAATTAAATTTTGCCCTAATGAATTTAATGGTCAAGACCACTTCAATCGCTTCGTGTCACTAATTATGGAGTAGCCAGCCACGTCAAACAAGGAATTAGAGAAACGTCAAATCTCCATTTCCATCCTACTTTAAAGGGAAATTATTACTCTTTTTTGATTATTGATGGTAATTTGTGGCTGTGAAGTACCTCGTCCAGCATCGACCAACATGGCATCACGTGTCCACTTTCAGTGCCTGTCATTTTGGTGGGTGGGGTGGGGTTGCAAGGTGTTAAGATTCAAGCTCACTTCTGATTAATCATGTAGTTAATTACTTTCTCAATATCCACGTATTCCTAGATATTTATTCATTTTTAGGTTGTCTCTTTTTGTTTTTATCCTTTGTCATAATTTAGCTAACGCAGACACACGCACACAAGTCTCTCCCTCCCAATAAACCGGTCGGGAGAGCATGCAAAACCAACGTGCTTCCTCTTGCTTTTTCACACTCTTTTCTTGAATCTCCTAAGTACAAACAAATTATTCAAAAGAGCCACTACTAGTTATAGTTCCTGAAAGTAACAAGATCTCATTGTCCCAATCACTATGAGGACTTCAAAGGGAAGAGGGTTGTGGGAATTGGAGTAGGAGCCATGTGAAAAACAGTGCTTTTGACAATGATTTAGCTCCTCTTTTCTATGCTTTCTTTCACTCCTACATACTATATACTGTTGCTATTCTACAAAAGTCAAGCTCTCATCATTTAACCAAGTGTCTTGCGTCAACACCCCATCATATCGATCAGCACAACCAGTTCAAAATTTCAATCTTTTTGATCCACCAAGCACGGCACAGAACTCAGTTTGAGGTACATATTTTCTGATGCCAACTTGTGTTTAATTATACACTCTGCCATGTAATACAAACCTAGAAAACAAGTACTGTATTTGCAAATTCTCAGCTGCTGAAAAGTTTTCTATGAATTGGTTCCACATAAATGCTTTCTTTGCGTCTTGATTTTCACTTTCCTACTATCATTAATCTTCATCCTAGAGAATTTGCTTCAATAATTTCATTTTCTTTACGTGTTGAATGGGCCTAGACAGAAGCAGTTAAGTGCTATTATTGCCATAATATTAGAAAACAACACTTAGGTCCCAATGACAGAAAATTCTACGCCCCCTCCTCCCATATAAGATGTCATTATCAGTTGCCAAAACTGCCCTTGAAAATGTAAGGCTACTGAAATTCCTTGCAATGATGCAACTGCAGAAAGAACACAAATTTCTTGAATGAACACTTGAAATGACGAAACAAGCCCCTCACAAGTAACTATTTGCCGTACAAGTCCATTTCACTGTATCACACAACACAACACCATCACTCTCCAAAGTCACCATTGCAATTACTGACACACACGACCACCAAATTATCTTGTTCCCCATATTTTTCCAAGTCTTAATCCTACTTAGAACTTAATTTAGAATGTTTTGTACAGACCAAAAAAATAAGCAAATAAGGAATGATTTATTCGTTTATTTATTCAGTGTCTCCATTATTATGAAGTTAAATAGTAACGAATTTAATAGTTGTAGCAGAGTTTTGATATATCTAGCAAAGTGGTTGGTTGAAGAGAGAGACAGAGGTGGGTAGCGATGGAGCCGTCAGAAAAATCGCCGAAGAAAACATCAACAGTGAGATCATCATTTCCGAGAGATCCACGTGGCTCACTCGAAGTCTTCAACCCAAACACTTCAACTGCAACGAGCTCGCGCGTGCGTTCACAGCCTCTTTGGAAACCGCGGACGGAGTCGGAGGAACCGCGCAATGAAATCGCCGCCACGTCGTGGATGGCCATTGATCCGGCGCCGCAAGCAGACGTGGAATGCGGCGAGGCGGCGCAGAGGGCCGCCGAGTGGGGACTGGTGCTCCGAACCGACACCGAGACCGGCAAGCCGCAGGGCGTGGCGGCGAGGAACTCCGGCGGCGAGGAACCCAACGTTGTGAAACTCGCCGCCACTGCTTCGTCTTCCAGGAAGAACTCTCAGAACTCCGCCAGAACCTCCGGCGACTCCTCCTCCCAGGACGGCGGCGGCGGCGTCGTGGGTGGGATTCCGAGAATTTCGGAGGACGTGATGGGAGCTTTATCGGCTTTTCAACAAACTTTCGTGGTGTCGGATGCTACCAAACCCGATTACCCGATCCTGTACGCGAGTGCCGGGTTCTTTAAAATGACGGGTTATACGTCGAAGGAAGTTATTGGCAGAAACTGGTAGGAACCTTATTTTTCACGACAATATAATTTAATTTCACTGCACTTTTTTATTTTCTTACAGTTTCATGAATTGGGTCTCTTAACCAATGTCTTAAACAATATAAAAAAACGATTTTTTAAAAAAATTATATAAAAAAAGATTTTTACTGTGGAGTGGGGTGCAGTCGATTTTTACAGGGTGCAGACACTGATCCTGGTGATGTGGCAAAGATAAGGGAAGCATTGGAAGTTGGGAAAATTTACTGCGGAAGGCTGTTAAATTACAAGAAGGATGGGACACCTTTCTGGAACCTTCTCACCATTTCACCCATTAAGGATGAAGATGGCAAGGTTCTCAAGTTTATCGGGTAAGCTACTTTTTGGTTTAGTTTTGTTTGGATTAACGTTTGTGGTGTGAGTTCGTGTTATTGTCAGCTTCATCTTAGGTGGTTGTTGGGACCAAAATTGACTAGTCATTGGATTTTTGATGGCACCCGTGGTGTCTGTGTCACATTTTAAGAAAAAAGAGCGTGGGTGGCGAGACCTGCATGCATTTCACCTTCTATTCTCACCACCCACCAGGACCACTCTTGCATTTATAAACTGCCATATGTCCTTAACTGTTTATATCATTTTCAGATTAAGAAAGAACAGACACATGGGTATTTCAATTTAATGATCCAATATTCTAAAATTTAAGATGTGTATAAATAAATTTATTTATATGTTTCACAAATAATTGTTATTGTGACGGTGAATGGCAGAATGCAAGTGGAGGTTAGCAAGCACACGGAGGGGTTCAAGGAGAACGCGCTACGTCCCAACGGATTACCTGAATCCTTGATTCGATACGATTGTATGGTTTTTCAAACTCATCTAATATATAATATCAAAACATATTGGCTAGGAAAATATCTAATGTTTTATTCTAACATACTTATATTCAGTGAAAATAATTCATGTGAAGAAACATAACTAATGAAAACTACACGTCCCAAAGATACACCACCAATCTAACTTTTCAGAAAATAGCAATGCACTCAAACAAATATTTTGTACATTATACACATATACACAAATATTTAAAATATAATAAATATTTTAAATCATAATTTTTGAAATATGTAGAATTTTTTTTACATCATAAAATTATCTATTAGTGTTATAACATTATTTGATTGATAAAAAAAAATAATAATATCCCAAAATAAATTTATATTGTATTAGCTTTCACCTGAAAAAAATATTTTTATTTACAAAATACATATCTTTAAAAATAAAATAAAGAAGAGAAAATAATTCAGTTTATATAATAATATTACGATCATCCAGAATGTAAATTTTAATTTTGCTTGAAGAAAATCGGCATTTAAAAAAAAAACTTAAAAGAGAGTAAAAATGGAAAACTAAGCTAAGAAACTGTCCTAGAATATCAATAGCAATATGCTAATAGCATCGGTATGTTCAAGAATATTTTATTTTAAGACACATTATCTTGATTTTTTTGGTTTTCTCTGCAGCGAGTCTATATGATATGGATGTTTTTCAGTAATAAATTTGGTATCTTCTGTAATACATGATTTCTTCAAATAAAAAATATTTTATTATTTTTAATTATAAATATGAAATTAATTTTAATTTTAAAAAATTAAGTGAAAAATAAAAATTATAAAAATGATTTAATTTTTAGTATTGAATTAAAATATGTAAGAATTACTCAAACATGATATGATTTTGCGGGAGTAAATTTGTTTTAGTGTAAAGTAAGATATCAACTACGAACATCTTAAGATTGGCAGTATTAAAAGATATTCTAACTACATTGCATGAATATTTTAAATTTATATAAATTCAAAATCATAGATTTAAATATTATTAAATTGCATGTAGGATACAATAATAATTAATTAATGTAAGATACAATTATATCAATAAAAAAATATATAATTTAAATTTAGACTTTCATTTGCATACACAACAAACAAAAATGGTAATGAAGATTAGCATGCACCAATTTACAATGTGAAAGTCCACAAAATGTGATTGACCAGGCCATGCAATAGTAGGTAATAGAATTTTGATAGTGTGTATGAACAGTTCTAACAGCTAGTGCATTGGATTGCCTTGTATTGCAGCACGCCAGAAAGAGAAAGCTACAAACTCAGTATCTGAGTTGATGCAGATCATGAAGCGCCCCCGAGCATTGAGTGAATCCGCAAGCCGACCCTCCATCAGAAAATCAGGATTTGCTGAGGGAGAAAAGCAATCACTACATGAAGAAGAAGAGGAGGAGGAGGAGGAGGAGGAAAAAGAGAAAGCACAAAAGACATTGAGAAGAAAATCCGAGAGTGAGGCTTCATTTGGACTCAAACCAGAAGGAGGAAATAAACTTTCCATGCAACGAATCAGTGAAGTACCTGAAAATAAACTGAAAAACTCTCACCGCCGTTCCTTCATGGGGTATATATTGTTATTTGATTATGTTATTAATCTCTGTTTTTATAAGTTAAATTAGGTATCTAAGTATGATTTAAGTCTCACATTCATTCATAAGAAATAAGAAAGTTGAACGATGATATATATTCACAGCCTTAATGTTTTAAGGTTTTGAATTGACATTCTGTATAATCTTCCGGTGTTTATTTTTCAGATTTTTCCAAACACTATATGCCTTGGACAATGACAATTTCTTTATAAATTATGTTTCAAATAAGATTTTTTTTTTTTTTTAAATTATGCCTATAACACAATTCACTGTGATATATTTGCATGGTACAGGTTCAGGAGGAAAAGTCAGTCGAACGATGAAAGCATGGAAACTGAAGTGATTGAGGATGTGAGCTCTGATAGTGAGGATGGTGAGGGGCCTGATAGTTCTGATGTAGAGGACAAAGAAAAGCAGAGGGAAAAGAGAAAAGGTCTTGATCTTGCTACCACGCTTGAACGTATTGAGAAAAACTTTGTCATTACTGATCCAAGGCTTCCAGACAATCCAATAGTAAGATTCTCTGAATCATTGTACTACAGTGAAAAAGTGTTCCCCTTCTGCTTTGGATTCTTGTACTGTAGGTAAACATGTGAGACTGTAAAGTTTGTACTTGTTTTCTGCTTTTTCAGATCTTTGCATCGGATAGCTTCTTAGAGCTTACAGAATATAGTCGTGAAGAAATCTTGGGAAGGAATTGCAGGTATGCTTTGAATTGAATGTTATTACACGCCAAGTATACTTATGCTTTGAATTGAAAATTTAATAATATTGATTTACCAACATGAAATGATCAAAAATCGTTTTATAAATGTCACAATTGAGTGTGTTTACATAAGATGCTATTTGGCTATTTAGGTTTCTACAAGGACCTGAAACTGATCCAGAAACTGTGAGAAAAATTAGAGAGGCAATTGACAACCAAACAGAAGTTACCGTGCAACTGATTAATTATACAAAGAGTGGTAAGCTTGTTTGATTTTCTGCTGGGAAAACAACTTCATAGGCCAATTTCTTATAAAGTTGGATTTATAACCATTGTATCTAGTATTAGTCATTCAAAAAAAAATTCACGATATTTGCTATACTGTTCTAGAATCCTGAATGCCTTTCTTAGCGTACAAAGGATATATAGAAATATATTTAACGTGAAGATCACTTTTCCACTTGCTATTGAAGATTTCTGTGTTGAACCCAGGAAAGAAGTTCTGGAACCTGTTTCATTTGCAACCTATGCGTGATCAGAAGGTACAGCGTATGATAGTCCTCTGAAGATGTTACATCCTTTAGATCTTGCCGTACAAAGTTTGTTTTGGTAGTAGATCGTATTCTTTTCACCTATATTTTAACACAACAGAATACGAATGTTAGCTTTTGTCTCTTTTCCTTCTTGGCTTAACAGGGAGAAGTGCAGTATTTTATTGGTGTTCAACTAGATGGTAGTCAACATATAGAGCCTCTTCATAACTGCATCGCAGAAGATACTGCAAAGGAGGGAGAACAAATGGTAGCTCCCTACTCAAATTCTTTGAATGAACTCATATCATACATTATCCTAAGTCATCATCGCTATAAAAAATCAGGCTTTAAATTCTCATGAGATTTTTTTTTATGGTAGGCTTTAAATTTGAAAGTGTATAGAATAAAGCCTATGAATTATGATTTCCACCGTAAAAATTTTACATCTGTTATGAGCTCTTTCTTTTGTCCATATAACAAGTACATTTGAAATCCATCTTCAGGTCAAACAAACTGCAGAAAATGTTGATGTGGCAGTGAGAGATCTTCCGGATGCTAACACGGTAACATCTACTGCTATCTGTTATCTTTTTCTTCCGAAGAGCTTTTGACTTCAATGGTGAAATGACCACCCTTTTGGCCCTCCTCAGAAACCAGACGATTTATGGAAAAATCATTCAAAAGCAGTTCACCCCAAACCTCATAGGAAGGATAACCCTGCATGGAAAGCTATCCAGAAGGTATTACTTTCGTATTTGAGAAGCTTCTTGTTTTTCAATTTTTTGGAATTTGTTTTACACTATACGACTGTAAAATACAAACGAGGGGTAGATTGATGAATACTTCGTGTTTCTTTTGTTCTTTGCCTTTGTTTCTTTAAATTTCAAGGATGTAGGAAGTGATCATAATTTTCTATTACATTATATAATGAAGATTGTTTTATTCAGTTGGTGAACATGCCAAGAAACCATTAAACTTCCATCCGTATTTCATAGGATATTTTGGACTTTCCTGGTCAATTGAATCTCAGATGCAACTTATGTTAATTTTGCAAATTGTTCTGTGACCATGTTTTTGCAGGTCCTAGAAAGTGGAGAACAGATAAGCTTAAAGCACTTTAGGCCGATTAAACCTTTAGGATCAGGAGATACTGGCAGGTTTTTCCCTTATTCCTCTATTGCATTTGCTTGTATAGTTGTACTGGTAACATGAGAGCTAAATTAAGTGTCAGCTATGAAATGCATTGACCACATTTGACTGACTTAACATTTGAAGATTTCGTCACTTCTACTAGACTAATTTCTGCATATATAAAAAAAAAAAAAACTTATGAATTAATTAATTTCTGCTAATTATGTAAGATTGGAATTTCTTTGTTGATTTGTGTGATAGACTATTTATTTCTGTTCCATTATTTTTCCAAAGAAAGCTTCTGTGGCATTGATATTATTACATATTATTGGCTTACAGTGTGCATCTGGTGGAGCTACGTGGCACAGGTCAATATTTTGCCATGAAGGCTATGGATAAGGGTGTTATGCTCAATCGTAACAAGGTTCTGATATGAATTCTGTGATTAATTAACTTAAGTTTTCGTTTAACTTCTCACTGCTAACTTCTGTAAAAGTAAACATTACATGCTGTATTGGCTTCGTTTTCTTTTCCTTTTGGCATTTAACTTCTATTATGTCAATAAGGATTTCTCAGAATTGAAATACCAGTTCACTTGAGACAGCACACATACATAGTCGTGTTTCTAATTATCTTAAAGTAACAAAATTATTAGTCTAATTGAAATTGTGTAAATAATATAGCAGCATTTACCCCTGCTGTTGTAATAAGTTGGCCTTTATACACTTTCCACAGGTGCATAGAGCTTGCGCAGAAAGAGAAATTCTTGACAAGCTGGACCACCCTTTTCTACCTGCATTATATGCTTCGTTCCAGGTTAGAAACTTGAATACTACTGTTGGGAAATATTGAGATTTCCCCCTAATAATATTGAATATTAAAATTAGAGAAACTAGACAAAAAAAAATTTTGAACGGAGTTCAGCAAATAGCTTAATCTCCGGGCACCACATAATGGCACTACTTCTATTAAAAGGGAGAAGAGAATGTTTTGGTACATTGAAATGGGAGGAGGAGGAGTTTTTTTATAACTCACAACCTCCCCCCCTAAGAATAAACCCACTGATGTGGGACTTGAAGTTAGGCCAAAATCAACAAATCTCCACCTTGGCCTAATTTCAAGTCCACCAAATACAAATCTTCTCAAACA
>Ga0209489_101408_pt1 | contig 49373 bp, 21 predicted proteins | sample SiratrowhiteBW_FD_187527 | JGI IMG/M metagenome (GOLD analysis project Ga0209489, IMG submission 187527) | Root nodule microbial communities of legume samples collected from California, USA - Siratro white BW (SPAdes) (version 2) | ecosystem: Host-associated > Plants > Roots > Nodule | place... | reverse complement strand
ATTTACAATCAATCACACAATTCCTACTCCCTGTAAGAATCAAGAAACCCACTGAATTGATCAACTACTCCCTGCAGTCCCCCAATCAATTCAGCAAACACACAAGGCTAAATCCTATAGCCTAAAACAGTACAAACATTCAAGTGTTTTAAAGAATTACAAACAATCAACGCATATCTTGATACAAAAGGGATCAAGAATGGTTAAGAAAGACTCCCTGATTGGCGCGCAGAAGAACCCTTTGCACAGTCTTGAAGAATTCCAATGGCACAGTGAATTGGTCAAGAGTGATTCTTCAAGAAAAAGCCCCAATTGAATTTGATCAAGAACTTCTCAATTACCCAAAGTGTTTTCTCATTGTGATCTCAAGAAATGACTCTCAATTTCTGTTATTCAGACTCTTTTTCACGTTAGAAACCTTGCAGTTTTTATAAAGGAAAAAACCCCCAATTCTGTTTTTCACAAATCAGTTATTTAAGTTCTGCCAGACACGAATAAATCGATTTCATGAAAACTGGAATCGATTTATTTTTGTCCAGTGCAGTGTATTTCAAACCAGTTTGCACCAAACTTTAGCTAGCTCACTTTGATTAGTTTTTAATCACTCTTAGACCATAGTGCTGGTGGAATTCTCCTCAATTATGCATAGGTTCTTTGCCAATCAACCTCTCACTCACTCACACAAGACCAAATCCCAAATCTCCTCCAATTGTTTGCTTGCTTTGTCTTGCTTGTTTTGTCTTGTTTAGCTTCATCAAATCTTTATTCTTGTGAGAGTAATAACAGTTATATTGTAATAATTTATTTTGTTTTCTTTATTTAGCATACTCAGAATGGATACATTACTAGTATATATTCAGTTCTCATTACACTTCTTATTATTTTTATTGTTGTCTCAAATTATGTTTGAACAAAAGTGACAAAATATTCCAAAATATTAACAACTTTAGATTTTTGTTTTAAAAGAAAAATCCATATGTACCTCAAATAATCATCAACTATGGTCAAAAAATATTTATGACCGTGAATTGATGCTATTGAGTATGGTCCCCATAGATCAATATGAATCAAATCAAAACATTTTTTAGGTTTAGATGTACTAAGAGGAAAAGGAAGTCTTTTTTGCTTTGCAGAATGACAAACATCACACACACAAAATTTGCTGCACTTAACAAAAGGAAATTTATTCTTGATAACATCAATACATTTATTTGAAACATGTCCTAATTGAAAATGCCAAAGGGTCTCAAGATTACTAGTAGTAAAATTGATAGTATGGGTAAATTGTATAAGTTTTATTTGAAGTTTTTGATAGGAAGGGACCCTTGAGTATATAAAGTTTATATTGCATCTCAGCTGATCCAATCATCTTCGAGGAGTTTTTGTCCTAAATATGACAACCATTAGGGTCAAAAATAATCACACAAGATAAAATATCAATTAATTTTGCTACAGAAAGAAGATTAAAACTGAAGTTAGTAATATAGAAAACATTATCTAAGACATGATCTTGATTGATAAAAACACTTCCAGAATAATTTGCAATGACATGATTTCCATTTGGTAATTTGATAGAAATAGGATTAATTTGATGATATGAAGTGAAATGACTCAAGGATGAACAAATATAATTAATAGCACCACTATCAATAATCCAAGAACTATAGGAATAAAGAAATTTATTACCAAAGTGGTTTGTGGAAGGAGTGACAGATACTTGATTAGAAACATTGCCATTAGATTTGGACGATTGTAAGAGAGTTAACAATGTTTGATATTGCTCAGGAGTAAAACCAATTTGTTGAGACTGTATAACTGACTTTGAACCTTCATGATGATTCTACCTATCATTATTAGAATCTAAATTCTAAGAGATAGCAGTAACATAATTTTGATGATGGTTCTGATATTTAAATTTGAAATGAGGTGGAAAACCATGCTTTCTATAACATGTATCAATGGTATGCCCTGTCTTTCCACAATGACTACAGACTTTAGAAATACTTCCTCTTCCATAGCTTTCTCTTTCATAACCAGAACCTCTTCCATAGGTTGTTGCACTATTTTTATAACCTCTACCACTAGTAGTAATCATAGCCTTGGACTTATCACCAAAAATTTGTCTCTCTTGTTGTATTACGAAAGAGAAACCTTTGTTCAAGGATGGCAAGGGGTCCATCAATAGAATTTGAGTTCTCATAGTCAAATAATTGTCATTTAGCCCTCTTAGAAATTTAATAATTTGGTCTTATATTTTATATTTAGAAACATTCACAAGACCATTATCACATGAGCAAGCAGGTAAGGGACGAAAAAGATCAAGTTCATCCCAAAGAATTTTGAGTTGAGTGAAATAGTTTGTAATAGACAACTCATTTAAAGAGGAAATCATCTCTTGAAGATCAACAATACGAATCATATCTCCTTGTGAGAACCTTTCCTTCAAATCATTCCATATATTAAAGGCATTGTCCATACAGATGATGCACTGTGCAATGGATGAGTATCCAGGAAACAACCAACATATTGGCTCTCTGCCATGTTGAAAACAATGGATTGTTATGAGTTGGAGCATGTATGATTCCACCAATGAAACCTATCTTATTTTTTGAAATGAGGCTCATTTGAAATGAACGTGACCAATGATGATAATTTGGTCCCTCAAGAATGATACAGACAATGAGAAAGGAAGGATTATCAGAAGAACTAACATGGTAAGGTGAACTAAAATCTTGTGAGGGATCAACAATTTCAGTCATGATAAATGTAGCAACCACTAAAGCTTTCAAATTAGAGCTCTGACACTATATTATGAAAATAAAGATATGAACAAAAATGAACAGAGATGAACAAAAGATGTGAGAATGAAAAATATTCTCTATTTTCTTATATATTGATCAAAAGTAGAGAACTGAATATATACTAGTAATATATCCAAATAAAGAAAACAAAATAAAATATTACAATATAATAACATCATAAAACCAAATAAACAGAATTGATGATAATTTGATTTTATCGTAGAGACAAAATCATATTATTGATATTATTTTCCTTCTAAAAGCCTTATATCCATATCATTTAAAAATTTGTATCATTGATTGCATTTTGGTTACATTGTAAAAACGAATGAAGTTGTAGAGGTAACATTAAAAGAATCTGGTTAAGCAGGAATTGCATATTTGTAAGGTTGGTTCAAAGTATTGATAGACTGGTGTTATACTTTAACTTCTTCAAATTTATGGTTATATCTTTTAATATTATTAAAAAAATCAAATTTATGGTTATATCTTTATTATTAAAAAAATCTTACAGCATGCTTTTAGGAACTTTCCGGTGATTTAATTGGAAATATAGCTCTTGGCATATCCTATCTACAGTACTCTAAGTCATTCAATCTATTTGATACAGATAGCAAGTTTTACACTTGATACCCTGCCTCTCTGTTTTGACTTCATTCCCATGGACTAGTTATTTAGCTCATTTTTTATTACTTAAGATTACAGGATAGTATGACGATTATGTTGGTCATAACTGTTGTAACTGATGTTGCAATACAGTGGAGAATATATTCAATATATTTATGTTACAAAAGACATATTCCTTGAAAAGTTTGAATGGATTTAAATATTCATCGTCAATTTATGACTCAATTTTCAAATTTGTTTACTCCAATTGAATTTCTTAGATGTGAATTACCTCTCATTCTAGTTTAATGATTAGAAGATTGGTTTATGAATTTCACATATATTTTTAATGCTTTTCACACACATTCTAAAATTTGGTACGTCATGGATTTGAATTCTATAGAATTTTCCATTTGTACAAATATCAGTAATTCATTTGCATTATGGTGTCAACCTTAGAGTTGTATAGGTAGGATTTTGCCAAAATTTTAACTATAATTTTTAGACAAAGTGTTATACTACTAACCACCAGCAAAGTTTATAACACTAGCACCTATGCATAAGCATAAGAACTTTTGAAATAATTTGAGTATCGATCTAGCCAAAGGACTAATAACCATAGTTATGACCAGGAAGATACAGAAAGACGATAGGGACACAACTAACCTTAGCATGCTCAAAATGTCATGATCATGTGTCAAGCTTTAGTTTGTATATTTGTATAGAGTAAAATAGAATTTTTGTAAGCCTTGTAGTTGGGTCAAGTAAAATTGGTTGTTGGCCTTGTATTTCAATTTAAGATTATATTAAGATTAGATTAGGGTTTTTAACCTAGGGTTTCAATAGAACCCTAGGTTGGTTTTGCTTGAAGAGGTGCGCACATCATGATTTCCTTTTTCATTCACGTTGGAAACATGTGAGAGCATGTAGGAAACATGACTCACTTGGTGCCCACGTTTAAAGGGTTTCAAACTTGAATTTTCCCTCTCTTCTCCTTTGCTTGGCCGGTTGTGTAGGCTATAAATAAGTTAACTCCCCTCTTGTAAATTTACTTATGAATGAATATAGAAATGCTTCCTAATTTTAGCCATTACTTGTTTATTAGTTCTCTCTGAGTTAGTCTCCTTCTTATACTAGAACCCAAACTCCTTCTTATACTAGAACCCAAACTCCTTCTTAGTTGAGTTAGCCTCATCTCTCATCTAAACACTCTCCTAAAGTCATTTCAAATCATTGAATCCTCTTGCATCCCTTCCTTTTATGCCATCTCTCAAACTCCATTCAAAGAAGAAATTACAAATCATTGAAGAAGAAGAACTTTATCAATATGTTTATCTCTCTCAATCTGACTTGATTTTGTAATATGTTGGCAAGAATTTATTGATTAAAGCATTAAACTCCTGACCTTGATTTCTCAACTTACAACTACCGTTTTTTTTAGGCAAGCTTCTTAAATTGGCAAAATTGATTTAGTAATGTGTTATTTTATTGATTAAGAGCTTCTCCATATATCATTTTCCCTTTCTTTCCAATTAATTTGGTTTTAGTTCTCAAGCTCTATGAATAGTTTATGCATATGTTGCCTAAGGATTGGTTAATCTCATTGCACTGTCAAAAAGTTATATTTAGAATTTGTGACAATGAATAGTTACTCCGGATTAATTCCTTAAAGTTTATGGATAATATTTTACTAATAGATAAATTTAAAGACAAAATCGCGTGACAGAGCTTCAAGATCTAAAGCGGTCAATATCTTGAATGTGGTGACTCTGACGATTCTATATTAATGAACTTAGGGTTGGAATATTAACGTTATATGTAGAAATGGAAAAGTAGTTCCAAAAATGAATCCTCGTTTCAACATAGCTTAAGAATCAAGGTTAAAGACAATTTAAATACACCTATCTCTCTAAATTCTCTAAGACACCTTTTTAAAACAAAAATGTGATGGAGCTTTGAGCTCTAAAACAGACAATACCTCATATGCCTCGAATTCGATAATTTAGTTATTTTAATAGAATTGGGTTCAGAACAATTTTCACTTTACTTTATTGTTTATTTGCTGCATTCTTACTTCATTGTTTATTTAATGCATTTTTAACCTGGGCAATTTAATTCGTTGGAAGTATAACAGCACTCAATTTAATTCCATGGAAGTATAACAGCACTCTGTATAACAGCACTCTGTATTATATTGCAATGTGCTTTGATATTTAATGATAACAAGCCAAATTTGAGTTCAAATACACGAATTAGTGTTAATATGTGAATGTTATCTATTTGGTTTGTCTTCAAATATATTATCTTGAGTCAATTCAAATTATAACATGAAGATGTCTGAAGAAGTGTGAGACTACAGTTTTGCATAGTATTTCAACTTTGACTTTTACAAATGATGGAATGTCTGACATACTAATACAGTTCTTCACTTAAAGTTCTTATTATTATCAGTTTATTATAGGTGGAGCTCTCTTAAGCATTCAACAAACAAGTTGGAAATTACCTTTATAAGAAATCCACAAAGCTCAGAAAAAGAGTCTTAACACCTTCACATCTTGGATAAGAGACGTTCTTCCTGTAAGAACACATGGAATTTTGTCCACACAGATTGCATATGGGAAAATCTGATGTGTGCCACCGTCTAGATCTTTATCAGTGTGGAGGGTCATACATTTGAATATATTTTATGAGAATTTATGTTGAGAAAAGAAGGTCAATGAATATATTTAATTTAAACAGGTATAGGTTAGCATAATTTGAATATATGTTAAATAGAAGTCCTTACACTAATACTGGATAATACAAACTAAATTATGAGAATTGAATTTTTTTATTAAAAAAAATATTCAAAAAATAATAATATAAATGGTACAAAGTCTCGTAGACTATATTGAGGGGCCAATACAACAACTACACAGCTACTTATTCTTAAACCAATTGACTCCTCTCTAAATTCTATCATTTCAATGAAAATGTGAAAGTCTTTATAGGTGTAATGTCAAAGAAGGTGTGATGTTGAAACTTATTAAAGGTGGTGGGCATTGGAGACATCATTTATGCAAATGTCATGCAATGTTGCTTACAATTTGAGGTACATAGGAGATAAGAAGAAAACCAACATTGGATGCATGATCATATTATGATAGAATATGAACCCATTAGTCTTTCTTTTTCATATCGACAAGGTGGGACTTTATTATATTATAACACATTACGTTGCTATTTAAGAAAGTCCTTCGGGACAGCATGAGTCTCCTTTGGTCCTTTGACTGCTATCTCATATCCATCCTTCACCAATAATTCAAGCAATCAATTAATGCATATCCTTTTATCTATATATACTCATGGCTGTAAGCAATTAGGACCAACACAAATCATTCACATCCAAAACCATTCTAAATTCAAAAGCTTTTTGAAAGCACTTTTCTCAAACTGTTCTGTTCACATATCAATACAACATTGGTTTTCGTTTACCTGGTATCAGAAAGGCAATATTTGCAGCAAATCAAGCACCTCCAAAAGCAGTTGATACGCAAAAGGGGCATCTTGCAGTCTACGTGGCAGAGAAAATGAAGCGGTTTGTGATCCCTGTATCATACTTGAACCAACCTTCATTCCAAGACTTGTTGAGTCAAGCAGAGGAAGAATTTGGATATGATCATCCCATGGGTGGTCTCACAATTCCTTGCACTGAAAAAGTCTTCCAACGTATAACTTCTTGCTTGAATGGACAATTAATGTCATTACTTTAGGAGAGTAGCATAAATTAGATTAGAGGAGACATTTTTGTACAATAGGGAGTCTTTTCAATACTAGACTCAAAAATTCGTATTTAATAGAGTGCGTTTACGTGGTTAAACAAAGCTCTTTCAATACTATAAACCCATACCCTCTGTATCATTGTAACGAGTTACAAATTCTTTAATAGAAAAATCAGTTCTCTCTCCAAGGATTTGCTTCATACAAATTTTACCTTTAGCTTGTTCTATAAAACCATGACTCATTTTTCATTAGTAATTGACTGATAACATGTGTATTTATAATACTGTGTTCGTGGAAAGGATACAATGATATGCATGATAGAAATGAGTTGAGATATATAGAATTGTAAATAGTGTAATATGGTCCAACTTTTTTAATCATGCAGTAGGGTAAGATGCTTGCATGGCTATGCCACAAAGTCCTTCCTCAGAATCCACACCTCTTTGCATCCTAATGTAGCCTTCTTCACCCCACTCGGTTCCCCACGAGTTCTTTACCAACCAATACTCAGTTCCATCATCACTAACACCATATCCCACAGCTGTGACACCGTGATCTAATTCAGTTCCACATGACCCAGTGAAGACACCACTCTCGTAAAACTGAAAGTCAGAGCCACTGGCATCAATGGCTACAGACACTGGTTGATTGGCCACAGCCTTTTGCAGTGCCTTCTCATTGTTGGCTGGGACATCCTCATACCCAGTAATGGTAGCAGCATGGTTGGAAGCTGCATTTGCATTGCACTTTCCATCAACACCCTCATAGGGATAATTGGCTTCGGTGTTGAGTCCATGATTTTGAATGATGAATTTGAAAGCGTCATCCATAAGACCACCTTCACAACCTTGGTCCACCCCCTTTATGTCACAATCAACAAGTTCTTGCTCAGATAAAGAGATCAATTTTCCAGTACTAAGTTTGTGAATTCCTTCAGTTGCGGCTACAGCAGAAAAGGCCCAACAACATCCTACATTGCAAGGTAAATTAATAGTTAGATACTCAATCATTTGAATTTGATGTGGTAAATAAATAGTGAAGCACTTACCACATTGACCTTGGTCCTTGACGGGTGTAACTGCACCCTTTTGCCTCCAATCCACCGTAGAAGGCACTGCAGTCACATTTTCGTACTTAAAAGAGGTTGTCCTTGTGATAGAGGAACACATGTGACCCTTGAACCTATTTCTTGGTGCTATGAACTCCTCATTGGTGAGGTCTGCAAATTGGTTAACAGCAAGCTTGTAAGGTTTATTGGCAGCATTGTTGAAGGCTTCAATGTAATTCACATTTTCCTTGAATATCCTGAAGCGCTTTTCCCTTTCCTGAGGGTCCTTGTACACTCTGCCATAACGAGTCATCCATTCCTCATGCCTCTCATGCATGGGGGCATCTTGGAGAGTGCGAGATGTGACTTGAGAAGCCCAAATTGTGATGTAGAAAAGCAATGTCAAAGAAATGTGATAGAATTGAGTTTTGGTAGCCATGGTAGCTAGTATATTCTTACAAGTGTTTGATGTTGGTCAGTGAAATATGTGAAAGATGCGGTGTGGTTCTACCGAAGATTATTTGTGGTATTTATACTAAAGTTATGTTTTGAATCGTAAATTAACCTTCTGTTTGTTTCAATTCAAATCTGAAAGCACCTTTCCCACAATATACCAATGAAATAGTCTTCGAAGGATGCCTGTTTTGTGGGCATTGGAAAAGTTTGGAACTATAAAAAAGGTTTGAAATTTGTTTAGTTTTATGTGCATATTAGGCATATTGCTATGACCGAGAACCAAATAAAGGAGTAGTATTCTTCCTTCCAGCCTACCAAATCCAATATAATATAATATAGATTAAAGTAGTGTCATTCTTCCTTCCAGCTTGCTTGGACTACTTAATTTAGGAGACATAATTTGTAATTAAATAGTTAGTTACTAGAGCAAAGCATCTTAATTAAACCTTGTTAGTTTGTTTCATGCTATGCTCCCCATCACCTACACTTTTCTTAATTTAGTTTTCTGTGTTCTTGTTTTCGAGTATATTATTATTTTCTTTGTATAAAACTAGTTGATTTGGAATTTTATTTGGTTATGTTGTAGCAATTCCGTGCACGAAGTTGATAAAGTTTTCATACTTCGATTTTTATAATTCTAAACTTTCCCAACACGCACATTCTCTTTGACAAGCACTTTGGCACCATAATTTGTCCACACTACCAATATCCACAAGCAAGGTCTCATTCACAAAAATCTCACAGCTCCATAAAATAAAGAGCTGCTTTGAGATTAAAATAGGAAACTAAAAACTAATTTAGAATTCAACGCTAAAATGCCTATATAAACACCACAAACAATCCTGAATACGACGCCACAACACATCTTTCAAACATTTCACTAACCACCGTCAAGTAGTTAGCCCAATTATTTGTCACACTACAGTAGCCACCATGGTAGCAAAAAATCAATTCTATCATATATGATTTGCATTTGCCAGTTACATAGTCTCTATGGCCTATGCAAGGATGCTTCAAGGCCCAAATAGATAAAAGTAACTGTTTTAAGTCATAAGACTTTCGAAGGCCTAAAAATATTTAATATATTATTATAAAATAAAAATTATTTAATTTTAAAATTATACTAAAAAACTTAATTAAAAATTTAAAATATCTTTACTAACTTTAAGTTTACATCAATACTTTAAATATTATTTAATAACTTTAAATTTATATTGATATTATAAATATTATTTAATGAATACTATTTTTGAAACTTTCTTATAATAAATTAATAATATTTATTAAAAAAGAGATTAAACAGAAGTATCAAAATTTTCCAATTTTCTATCTCTTTTCTATATTCCAACAAATTGACATTATTTCTTTGTATGTCTTTTCATTATCTGACTCTTCCACTTCTTTTCTTCATTCTTCACTTATCTCCTTCCTTCCCTCCTCTCTCTCTTTGTTCCTCCATAATATTATTTTTCAATTTCAAATTTGTTTCACTTTTACTCGTTTTGAATACATCAATATTAGATAAAAATAATATCAGATTGATGAATTGATCTCAATTTTTTTTCATTATTATTTAATTAATCTTAAAATAATTTGTGGAGATTCAAGTAAGAGAATTTAGAATTTATAAATTATATTTAAAGACTTACCAAAGGACAGGATCGAAGACAGTAGGAGACTTGAGACTTCAAGACAAGATACTACTATCAAGTTCATTGTTTTGACAATTAGGTTTTATCTTTTTAACTTAGTTTTATTTTATACACTTATAAGTTATATTCAGTGTGATATATATTATAGTTTTTAATTTCATATAAAAATATACAAATATGTCAACTAGAAAATTTAAATTAGGTTATTCAAAACTTAAAAAAAAAAAGAGTTAAACTTTTGGTCGAATCACACAAAGAGGATGTGGATAAATTTATAAAAATAAACAAAAAAATGAATTAGAAAATACAGGCGAGTCTTCTTTGAATGAAGAAGATAACAATATAAATATAGGTGAAGATAACAATATAAATATAGGTAAAGACAACAATAAAGTAGTCAACGAAGATAATTGTACTATACGGCCGACCTGTCACTCTTGACCTCATCGGTCGGGACCTGCCATCATGTTAGTAATCCTGAATAACCGTTTTATGTTGAGCACGAATGTGCGTTAGAAATAAAATATTACAGGTAGGTATAAATTGTAATTGAATATCCTGTAACTAATTTCTGTTGTCATTCTGTTACCAAATCATAACACAACAGAATGGGCCCAAACTCATTAAGCCCATTACTATGCCTATAAATGTAGACTCAGTGGCAAGGTACTTCTAAACTTTGATTGATATCCCTGCACACTCTAACCCTAGATTGACTGGAGCGTCAGAGTGCCTGCAGGACCCTCCTCCCGAGACGGTGGAATTCGGAGCATTCAGTGCACTAAGGAGCAACTTGCAGGACCCTCCTCCCGAGACGGTGGAATTCGGAGCATTCAGTGCACTAAGGAGCAACTTCGGGAAGCAGTCAAGGAGCCATCACAAGAAGATATGCAATCAAGGAGCCATCACAAGAAGATATTGTTACAACTTCGGGAAGCAGTCAAGGAGCCATCACAAGAAGATATTGTTACAACTTCGGGAAGCAGTCAAGGAGCCATCACAAGAAGATATTGTTATTGCTAGAGCCAACTGGTCCTATGCGATAACAATAATAATTTTGATTCTCAAACTCAGGATAACAAGAATTAAATTCCAAGACAAAATGATTCTAATATTAAAAATATACATGATCCAAGTCAATGGGACAAAATGATCCTAATATTAAAAGTATATATGATAAAAGTCAATGAGAGGATATTGATATGAAATTGAGAGACTTTTTTGTATCATATTACATCCAAAAATTGTCTAATGGGTAGAAACATGAAAGAAGATGGCTCATTTATTCTACATATTTAGATAGAGTATTTTGTTTTTGTTGTAAATTGTTTAATGTTATTGGTTGTACTAGTAAACTAGGTAATGAGGATAGTAGAGGTTGGAGAAATCTTAGTGCTAAGCTAAAGAGTCATGAAAAGTGATGAACACATTACTAATATGAATGCATGGAACGATATGAAAATGAGATTGTCAAAAGATAAAACAATAGATAAGCATGCTCAAGAACATAAACCAATTGACATTCTTAATTATATAAAAAAAATAGATTTTTTTCCAAATACATATATAACATATAGAATAATGTTAACAATTCTAGTATTACTTACTTTAGTTGAAAGAAGTTTTTCAAAACTTAAACTAATAAAATTTTATTTACTAATAAAATTTTATTTAAGATCAACAATGTCTCAACAAAGATTAAATGGATTAACTTTATTGTCTATTAAAAGAGATATTCTAAATAAAATTAATTATAATAATTAAATAGATAATTTTACATCACAAAAAACTTGAAAAATAAATTTTAAATAAAAATATCATAATTTTAATTATTTTATTAATTTAAAAAATATCTATTTTTTAATTCAGTTTAGACTTTCTAAAGTCTTGACTGGGTCTATGGTTCATATTCTCTATCTAAGCTCGTACTTTTTAATTATCACTATCATTCTGGCTTCTGTAGATTCAATTAGGTACTTTTTTTCTATTTTGAAAATCTACAAATCTTCTCCAGGGCACTAAAATTGCCCCCAAATATCCTGCATGATTCTCCCTTGGTCGTCGTTTCACAAACACTAACCCATTCAAATAACTTGAAAATAATGAAAAGACAGGAAAAACAAATTTGTCACAGCGGAAGCAAAATTACGTAAATTAACTTAAGATGCTTTAATTTCTTTAATTCTAGACTGCACAGTTTATTTGAAGATTGCAAAAATAAATTAATTTTGAATCATGTACCATAAACCTTTTCTAGATACGTGATTTAAAATGCCTTTCGAATTCTACAATCTAGCACACAGTATCCATTTTTTATTTTTAGATTGGTTAATTCAGTAGTGTTGTCACAAAGGTAAACAATCTGAAAATGTGATCAAACAGTATGAAACGTCCGACAAAACCAAAAAGACGACAACAGATCATCAGAACAATGAAATTTACTTAGGAACCACAACAATAGCGACATAAGACAAGCAGAGTGTTGACAGCAACGAGGAGTTCTCATATGAGTGGTGGTGGGTGGCGAAGGCTTGTAGTAAGAAGGTGTACAAAAAATTATTGAAATTAGTGTAAAGGGTATATATAGTGAGAGGGGAAATTTAGATCATTCCGACATCTTGTAAAAAGAAACCATGAAATTGCATGAAGTAAAAGTCATTTTTAAATATTAACAAACTTAACCCATTACAAAAAATAAATAATTTTTAGTATTAATGGGTTCGGAACAAATTTTTAAGAAAAAGCAAGTAGTTACTTACGAGTACGAGTGGGTTAGGTACATTTAAAAAAAAAAAAAACAGTTTTTTTATTGGATAGTGAAATCTAGTAAAGTTGAGATCTAATTAAACGTACATAAAAATAAGTGGATACACAGCAATTTAAATTATATAAAAATATAAACGCAAATAGATGTATATATTAAATATTTTATTTTATTTTTTTAAAATAAATAAAGTTATTAGGTAATAGTAGTTGATGAAGAAATCAATAGTTAACATTTCATTCACGAGAACAACAAATCATATAGCAAACCATTAAAATAATTTTAATTTATATAGATATTAAGTAAAACATTAATGAAATTTAAAAGATTAATGTATATTGATACCGTTATGATATCTTATATCGATTAAAGTGCACGTGTGATTGAAAAAAATTACACAAAATGAATTAAATCCAGTTATGACTTGGTCACCCATAGATTGTCTCAGGAGAGTTTGGAGTGACATTTTAAGCTTATTTAACGTAAATTTTGAATCGTGGTTCTATTATTAAAGTAAGATAAAGTGGCTACTTCATCTTTCAATCCTAGATTTTTCTTTAGTTATTTTTCAGTATTAGAAACCCTTTTGAAAAACTCTTAAACCAATTGCGACTCCCCAATAAATACATGGTGACTCAAGCTTGAAAGGACACTCACACACATTAGGAGAAAGAGAATTTCATCTTTAATCGTTCCGGCTGAGAACTTAGATTCCATGAGTGTTCTTTGATCATTTCATACATGTGAAATTGTTATATTAGGATAATTTCCAGAGGCAGTTTGACAATTGAAGTTTTTAGTGGTGGTAGATGAATACTTCATCAAATGGATTGAAGCAAACGTCGTAGCTATCATCTCTACTTCAAAATTCAAAACTGCAAATAGAAAAATATCATATGGTGATTTGGGGTCTCAAAATTTCTCATATCCAACGAGACACAATTCGTAAGTATTATGTTTGATAGATTTGCGAAGAGTTAGGGATATAACAAGTCTTCATATTAGTATAACATCCTCAAACCAACAAGCTGAAGTTACGATAGAGTAATTCTATGAAGACTAAAAAAAAATAATAGAGTCAACAAAAGGAAATTGGTCGGAGGAAAAAATAAGAAGATTGTGGTCCTGCGGCACTACCCTGCAATCAAGTACTCGTGAGATGCCTTTTAGTCTCATCTATGAGACGGACAATGTACTACTAGCTAAGATCGGTGAGTCTTTGTTCAGAGTGGGGCAATTCTTACCTTCATGTTCAAATGACGAAGTCATCCGTGCTTGTTTATATATGATTGATGAAGTCCAAGAATATGCCTACATCAAAGGAGAACCCTTAACCGCTAGAAAAAGTTAAGACAAAACTAAAGTGGTACCAAGAAATTTTGAGGTATCTGATCTTGTCCTATGGAAGGCACAATCACACCAGATGGAGAACAAGTTGTCCCCCAAATGGATCGAAACCTATAGAATTAAAGAAGTCTTTGGTAAAGGTGCATACCAATTGGAAACTTTAGCGTAGGCTAATCTCTCGGAATTAGAATGCAGCAAACCTCCGCTTTTATTTTAATTGAAATCTATTACGACGACACTTTTTTCCTTCAAGATTTCCTATTTTCACAAGTTTTTAATGAGGTCATATGCTTAATGAAAATAATTTTGGTTTGATATATATATATATATATATATATATATATATATATATATATATATATATGAATTAATTATTCAAACTAAACAATACCAACTCAATTCGAGTCTTATTTTAGATAGACTAAGTCGACCATTCGATACGAACAACTCCAACTCGACTGGAGTCCAGCCTTATATAAATTAAATAGCACAATTCGACATGAATGGCTCTAACACAATTAGAGTCTAGTATTAGATAGACTAAGGTTGATCAACATGAATAAGTCTAGCTTAGCTGAAGTCTAGCCTTTGATAGACTAAGGTCGACCATTCAACACGAACTGCTCTAGCTTGATTGGAGTCCAGCCTTAGATAGACTAAGGTCGACCATTCGACATGAACGGCTCCAACTCTGACATTAGATAGAATAAGGTCAACCATTTAACATGAACAACTCTACTGCGATTGGAGCCCAACCTTAGACAGAATATAAGGTCGACAATCGACATGAATGGTTCTAGATAAACTAGAGTCTGACCTTAGATAGACTGAAGTTGACTATTGAAACGATGATCGAAGCAGCCAAGAAAGTGACTGACATATCAAAAACTAAGTTCATGTGCAAATAAATTTAGAAAGATCAAAGGCGAAGATAGTCATGTGGCAACCAACCAAGTAAAGCAAACATACAATAAAAGAAGGTGTCCAATGATTATTAATTATTTAAAACTTAGATCTAGGTAAAGCAAAGATACAATAAAAGAAGACGTCCAATAAATATGAAATATAATCACTAATTGGTTAAAAAAAAGGTATAGAGAAATTAAGCCAAAAAAGGAAAGTACACAAGACCAAAATAAAGAAAGGCTACTCTATTCTTCCACTAGTTTTCTGTCCATAACCATCTTGTTGGGATCCATGGTCAAGAAATCAATGTCAAGTTACAAAGCTTAAGTATGTTTCGTCCCCCCTTCGAAACATGTTCCAAAAGAAGTGGTGATCTCTTCCTTCAAGGCCTCCTTAGTGAACCTCCAACTCTTTTCCTTTTCCTCCACCTTCTTTAGCTCATTGTTTTTTTTCCTGAAGTTGAAGAGCCAACATTGTTTTCTCTTAGATTAAGACAACCTTTTCTTTAGCTCATTCCTCTTTTCTCCTTCACCCATTCATCAACGTGTTGTCAAAGTCACTCAACCTCAGCCACCTCTGACTTCAATCGATCAACCTCTTTTTAAGTGTCAAGAAGTTGTCTCCTCCTCTTTTTCTCAACCAAAGATGCCTCTTGAACTTTCTTCCCCGTTCAAAAGATCAAGATCGATGCCTTGTTTATCAAGCCTTATACGCCTTAATAAATTGAGGCTGGACTTTGCTTATCCAAAATAGTGATATAGTTAAGCAAATTGTGAGCTTGGTTATGGGTCAAATGACTAAAGTTTGGATCCCAAAATCTTCCTTTCTACCCTACGAGGAGGCCTTGGGGGTTCCAATTCTCTGTCGTCAATATCTCAACCTCAGGATCACGACCATCGGATGCCAAGTGAGCAGTCTTAGAAAGAATAAACTCTTTAAATAGTTTTTCGTTATCTTTTAATTTTCAGCTGGGGATCGAAGGCATTCGCCATGACCTTATTAGAAGTCATGACCACCTTACTCGTCCCTTCGCCTTTGGCTGGTGCATTTCTAGACTCCTTTAAACTTTTCATATCCTTCAATTGGCGAGCCATTTCTTTATGGGAGATATTCATTCGGCTATCTATGAGAAAGTAAAAGTTAGAATAATTAAGAAGTTTGCTTCAAACTAAGTGGTGAAATAGAAACATATACCACCCAAGTCTATGGCCTGATACTCAAGTTTCAACAAAATAGTTGTGTCAGATATGTGTTCTAGTTTTTCCAAATTGTCACAACATTCAACCTTGGACGATTCCAAATTCTCCATCCGTCAAGCACTTTGAACATGAGGGTTTTAAGTCTAGCAAGAGGGAAACCCTCTAGTAGAGTTGGATTACGAGTTGGGCGTTCAGACTTTTAGGAAGAGACCTTTAAAGCATTTATAAAAGGACTGGAAAAGGGTTAGGAGACTTAGGCCAGTGATGTTATTTAAAGATGCTTATAGCTAACGGAGTTTTGAATTCAAAATAATAATAATAAAAAAAAAACATGTTGGAGGTCGCCATTATGTCAAGTTGAGTACATAAGATATGGGAGGCACGAAGGAATGTCCAACTGTTAAGATGAGAGTTGGGGTGACATTCGTGACACTTAATACCTCATTTTCTAATAGATCAAGAGGCAACCTAAGACTAAGCTTAATAAAAACAGTATCATAGAAGAAGCAAAACCTATCCTCTTGGTCATTGGAGAGCTACATCCTTCTCTACAATTTTACTAACAAATCAACATTTTCAAGCTCATATATTAGTTAGGTCTCTCTCAACAACTCTATCTTGACCCAAGGGTAGGATGTGTCGTAAATGGCCATCAATTTAACAAACAAGACTCAAGCTATAAAATGAACCTAAAAACTGAAAGGATGGTCAAACCAAAACACCAGGACGAAACCTAAAAAACACAGAACACCAAGAATGAAACCCAAATTCCCATAACAAGGAAAGGAGGCTTAGAAACTCTAAGAAATATGGTAAAAGCCTAAACTATCTACCCATCCAATAGAAAAAATAGTTCTACAAGAATCAAGTGAAATGCACGAAAGTATTGGGGAAATTAGTGCTTACCTAAAAGAGAAGATGCAAAATCAAGGGAATATGTGAAGTTTGAGTACTTTTCTTGTTGCATAATGGAGAAATGAAAAGTTTCAAATTTAATTTTGCTTTGAATGACTGACACGCTGCGAAGAAAAAGGGGAAGCACAACCATTGCAGGACACACAACTGCTAAGAGGAAAACTAATAAAGTCCAACCATATGGAAAAGGGGCATAATGAGATGAGATGTAACTCTTCGAGTATAATGATTTGAAACAACTTGATCTTTGAAAGAAGAAGCTTCTATAATAATTTAGTCTTTTGCACATTGATTGGCTTAAGTTTGGCAGGTTATGTACCATTATGACAGCTTACACCTACAAAGCAAAGTGACAATAGGTCGATTAAAGTGCATGTGTGATCAATAAAGTATAGACAAAGTGAATTAGATCCAACTATATGTATGAGTTGATAAATTTGTTAGCAAGTGAAATAAAAATAAAAAATTATAAAAAGATATTATGAATGCAAAATATTATTCAATCATACTTGACTATACTCCAGATATAAGTCATCAAGAACAAATGTTTTTTGTATTACAATGTGTAGATATTTCATCCACTCCAATACAAGTTAATGAGTATTTTTTAGAATTTTTAAAAGTAAATGATACAAGTGGAAATTGTCTTTTTAATGTTATTATAGATGAACTGAAAGTTCTTGGACTTGATATTAATAACCTTAGAGGACAAGGATATGATAATGGGTCAAATATGAAAGGAAAACACCAAGGTGTCCAAAAAAGATTTCTTGATATTAATCTTAGAGCATTTTATACTCCCATGTGGTTGCCGTAGTTTAAACTTAGTACTTTGTGATATGGCAAACTCTTGTCCTAGAATTACATCTTTCTTTTGAGTGTTACAACGTATCTATACTTTATTTTCTTCTTTTACAAAAAGATGGAAAATTTTACAAAATCATATACATAACTTAACTCTTAAATCATTGTCACAAACACGTTGGAAAAGTGGTGTTGAAAGTGTGAAAGCTGTAAGATTTCAAGCTCCACAAATAAGAGATGTTTTATTTGAACTAGTTGAAACTAATGATCATCCTAAAATAAAAAGTGAAGCTGAGTGTTTAGGAACTTATTAACTTGAAAATTTTGAATTTTTGTTAGGCATGACTATTTGGTATGATATATTATTTACAATTAACTCTGTTAGTAAAAATTTACAATCAAAAGATATGTGTATTAATATGGTCATTGAACAATTAAAAGGTCTTCTTTCATTTTTTGAAACATATAGAGAAAATGGATTTGAAAATGCATTTATTTTTGTCAAAGAAATTGCTTTTGAAATGGATGTAGAGCCTAAGTTTCATGAAAAAAAGAACCAGTCATAAAAAAAACAATTTGATAAAAATATTGAAAATGAAGTTATTAAATCACCTCAAGAGTCGTTTAGAATTGATTATTTTTTATATATTGTAGATAAAGCAATTACCACACTCCAAAATAGATTTGAACAATTTAAAATATATGAAAATATTTTTGGTTTTTTATTTAGTATTAAAAATTTAAAGTTATTGGGTTGTGTACTTTTGAAAGAAAAATGCTTAAACCTTGAAAAGTATTTGAAACATGATAATTTATTGGATCTTGATGGCTTAGATTTATTTTCAGAGTTAAATATCTTAAGGGAGATTATAAGATTGGAAAATGATAAACCAAATGACATTCTTAATTATATAAAAAAAATAAATTCTTTTCTAAATGCATATATAGCATATAGAATAATATTAACAATTTCATTATTAGTTGATTAAGCTGAAAGGAGTTTTTCAAAACTTAAACTAATAAAATCTTATTTAAGATCAACAATGTCTTAAAAAAGATTAAACAGACTATTGAAAAAGATTTTATAAATAAAATTAATTATGATAATTTAATAGATAATTTTGTATAACAGAAAACTCAAAAAATAAATTTAGATAAAAATATCATAATTTTAATTATTTTATTAATTTAAAAAATGTCTTATTGTTTTATCACTTTAGGCCTTCTAAAACCTTGAGTCATCACTCTTAATAGTGTAGGGTTAACTTCTTTCACTTTATTTTCACTTTTACCAACTCTAAAACTTTGATTTAGTGGGTAAATGTTGGAATATATATTAATGGTAAAAATATGAATTAAAAAAATATAATGTATTTTTATTTAGATAAGAGGTATTTTTATTTAGGTATCTCTTAGTTTTAGTAAGAAGTAGATCAAAATTAATTAAAAATATATAATATGTGTTAATTGTAGTAATTTTTCATATTATCTCATAAAAAATAAATGTTATATGTGAATATTGATTTCGTTAAATTCATGTTAAATCAAAATGAACTATCTCATCAAAATACATTTTTTTCTTATTTTGAACTGAACTTAACTAATAAATTATGCATTATCATTAGTTTTAAATTCATAACTTTGAACTTATAACCTTAAGTGTGTTAAATTAAGTAATTTTAAACTTATAACATTAATGTTATTAATGTTTGGACTGGGGAGAGGATTTAAGATGAAAGTATGTGAAAAGTTAAATTGTTTTAAACTTATAACATTAATGTTATTAATGTTATTTAAGATGAAAGTATGTGGAAAGTTAGGTTGTTTGAATTAAGGGAAAGATGATCAGATTTGAGTGAAAGTTTATGAAAATTTGTGAATGATGTGGTAAATAGGATAGATATTTTAATAGTTTTTAATATATAAAATTATAAAATTATAAATTTATCCTTATGATAAAAAGTAATTAAAAATAACATATAATTTACTTATTTGATATAATTGATAATTTATTTTAAAAAATTTAAAAAAATATTAAAATATGTAGTGATTTTTAAATTAAAATTTATTTTTATAATAAAATATAATTAATTTATTAAATATAATTATTTTTTAAAATATGAAATTATACAATTAGAATTTTTTAAAATAATTTGTATATTAAATTTAAGTAATATTATTTTATAATAAAAAACTAATATTAAATAACTCTCTTTTTAAATAACTCTTTTCATTTTTATTAAATTAAAATATATTTATATAATTAATAATTATTATATTTATTTTATTAATAATATTATTTAATATTTTTATTATAAATTAAATAATATTTATTATTTTTACTTTTTAATATTATTTATTATCATGTTATTTAATAAATTTATATAATATATATATATAATCAATTACGTTATTCCGTAATTATATTATATATAAGCCACAATCGATTATATATCAATTATATATGCATAATGGATTCACGCGTAACTGATAATCGATTATATATATAAATATTTATTATATAATAATATATAATTAATTATATTTATATATAATAATGTTTTAAAGTTAATATAAATTAAAATTATAATTTTATATATTTTTAATAAATTTGTTAAAAATATAAATGTAATGTATAATTGATTAGTTATTTCGTATAATTAATTAGGTATAAAAAAATTAATATTGTAGGAACAGCTGGCTCCATAAGGGGGTTGAATGGAGTCTGAACTCAATTCGTTATAAATAGAAACCACCAACCAAGGCAAAAATATATAAGCACAGATAAAGCAGTTTTATACTGGTTCACCCTAATCTCTTGGGCTACTTTCAGTTCTTCCTTAAACAAATTGTTTAAGAGGTTTCACTATTTAGCAAATAGTTACAATGAGTATACAAACCTCTCCAGGTTACAAGACACAAAAGGCGAGTATACAAACCTCTTCAGGTTATACCAATCCCAATCTCTCCCTGAGATCAAGACCACTCAAGAATTAAAGAAACACTCTCAAAGGAGATAACAATGAAAGCTCACAAGGGTTTACTTCACAGTGGTGAAGAATTACACAATGGTTTCACACAACCCAAAACTCTAGATGCTCTCAATAGCAGATTGACAATAGACACTCAGTATATTTTCTTCAATGTTTTATATGATGTATTTCTCTTCTTGCTTCTTGTTGTGTGTTCTTCAACTTGAACTTCCTCTTCTATATGTAGCTTTTTAAAAACTAGTCGTTGGGATGCTTGAATAGATCAATCTTAACTTTATGATGTATGGGTCAAACTGAAAATACTTCTCTAATTTTCATACTGCATTAAACTAAACTTGATTAAGTATGTATTATTTGTATTGGAAATAATTTAATATAACATAGAGAAATTATATCTGGGATACTCATCAATAATTTGAATAATAATTTCTATTATGACAGATTTGAATGTTAATGCACATTATGATATAAAATCAATTAATCACAATTAAATACTTCATAATAATTTAAATATTTTTTGTTGTGAACAAATTTGAAGTGCACAATATGATATAAAATCAATTTAAATCAAATCAATAACACATAAAAGTAAGTAGTAAGAAAACTTATCTCTTTAATAATAATAATAATAATAATAATAATAATAATATTAATATTAATATTAATTGCACAATGTATATAAGTCATGAAAACTTTAACAAATGATTTGATCCTCTAAATGATTTGATCATCTAAAGAGACTTTGGATCATTTAGTTCAAGAAATATATATTTAATTAATTATTTTATAATTGATAATGTTTGTATGAATTTAGTATTATATATGTTAAATTAAAGTTAATTATGTCATTTTTAATTGTTGATGTGACTTTCGGCGCTCTCATTTCTTCACCACCCTTGCAAATCACTCGTCCTAAATAGTCAAGCAGCAACGAAAGCAAACACAGAATAAGTGTATACCATCTAACATTTAACACTTATAATTTATAAGGAAATTTTATTTTTTATTTAAATTTTTATCTTCTAATGGTGAATCTTGACCTAATTTTTAAATTTAAAATATTATACTCAATTGAAGCGTAACTTTAATATATTTAATCTTCATATAAAATCATTAAAATCTAATATTTACGGGTCACAAGACACGTGAGCAAGCGGCTCTTTCTCTTAGACGCCTATTATAATACCACCCTTATCTTATATGTTAACAAATAATATGAAATAATTAAACTCTAGTTAATCACCGACAACACTAAATTTTAATTCTTTTTTTAAAAAAATAATTCTTTTCTTAAAAAAAAAAAAAAATCAGAAACCGTGAATCTAGAAATAGAGCTAGGGAGACAGGCTATCCCATCTTTTATAAGTTCTCTCACTGCTATATATTATTTTACAGAGAAACAAAGTTCCTACGATCAAGTGAACTACTGCAAATGAATTGCAATTCAATTTTCTTTTACCATAGGAAATTTATTATTGTGATGGGTATGGTGGAATGTACATGTAATTATTTATCATGAAAATAAATATATTTGTTATCACTTTTAAAATATAAAAAGAACTAAAGCCTGTGTAGTTTTTTTTACAACATTTTTTCTCGTATACAATGCTTGAGAGATTATATCATTAATCAATCATGTATTAGACTTGTTTGGTTTGACTTCATCTCTCCACAAAATAGTTTAAAATATTATATCTATTTTTGAATATAAATAAATTTATCCAATTCAATAAACATAAATACTTTTGGAAAACTAAAAAAATAAGTCACATATATATAAAATTAATTAAACTATAGATAGATAGTAAAAATTTAGAATTGTACATTTTTTTAGAAATTATATACAGAATAATTTTAATTAGTTGAATATATAACATAAATTTATTTTAGAATAATTTCTAATTAGCAACTATATAAAAAAATTTATTTTAAGAACTTTATCCTTAATTAGTTAAATAAGAAACATATTAAAAAAAATTTAAAATGCTAAAAAAATTATTTAAATCCTTGTGAATAATATACCGCAATAGAAAATAATTATATACCAATCACCATTCATGTTATAACAAAAACTGCTATTCTTTAATGTCCCAAATATCCCTTTGTTTATATTGAATTATGTTTATCACCTCAAAAGTAATTTAAGAAAATAACCTTTTTTATATTAAAAAATTATATATTCCTTAAAAATCCAAATGATTTTTCTCCAAGAGTCAATCAAAATATAATACTAATGAAACAAAAGGTTAAAAAATAAATAAAAACAAATTAAATTAAATAGTTTTGTGTTGGCTTAAATTTATGTTATCGAATACTCAGTAATGAAATAATATAAAATAAATATTGATAACAATTTATGCACTAAGATTTTGAGAATTACATCTTATCTATCTCAATATTTAGATTAATAGGAATATTATTTAATTTAAGGTACTTTTTTCTCTATTATTTTATATATATATATATATATATATATATATATATATATATATATAATTTTGTGTACATATTTTACATTATAATTTTGCTTTTAATTGTTTTTTTATAATTTTAATATTTTTACCTCAAAATTATTATTTTGGACATAACAATAAAGAAAAAAATAATAAAAATAAATACTCTTCCACTTAAAATAATTACACACCACTTTTTATAGTACAATTACGATTTTTCCTTTTTTTAATTAAAATTTACAAATTATATTATTTTTATTCAAATTATAAAGTATGCTTTAAATATAAAACATAATAGCACATATATCTACATTTAAATAAATATGTAAAATTAAAATTAATATAAATTTGAAATTTTAACTTATTAACATAAAATAGTATAATAAAAAAGTGCAAAACACTGAATTACAATGACGCTATATTTTCGGTCGCTTGAAATGATGTACGATAATTGTTAGCAGTTTCAATGTTAAAAAAGTTATATATAATCATTAAAAAATTATTTCTAATTTTGAAAAAAAAATATCCAAAATTACAGAAAAATGTCTCTCCATCTCAAATTGTGACAGGTCATTTTAAATCATTATACATTTGTATCATCGTTCTTTCAAAGTAAAGTTATTTGCATAAAAACTTTATCCATTCATTTTCTTAAATTATATTTTATTATTTTAACTTTTTATGTATCTAACTGTTACCATATATTTGTCCTCTGAATCAAAACCACAGATTCCAGCCAACAAACTCCGTAAGATTTTCAAAGACAAAATTACAATATATTTTTATTCAATTATGTTTTGTTTTAGCTAAAAACTCAATCTGTCATAATCCAAAAACGAAATAAAAATATGTTAGCCAAAATCTGCGATAAAATATTACCTTAATTTCTGAAATATGTTCGAGCTTTACTCTAGGTAAAAGTAAACATAACGCATTAATTCTTTCCAAAATTACCAAATAAAATATATATGTATTAGTAATTACTTTTATATAGAGGGGAAATATGTTTTCTGTTTTATGATATCTTTTAAAAAATTTACTTATCAGTTGTGGTTGGATTTCAGTTAAAATATAAAATATCTGAAAAAAGTTTTAATAGTTAAGTAAGTACTCACTACTAAAATATTATATACTCATAAAAACATATTTTTTTTATAAAATATGTCACATTATTTAATATTATTTATTACAAATCTAAATCGTTACAATTTTAAAGTTGCTTATGATAATTTAGATTAATTTAAAATATTTAATTAATATTAATTATAATTAACGTTATTTATCTTTTAAATTTTTAATATTTAACGTAGGATTTTGACTATGTAATATTTAAGTTAATTTTAATATATTAATTATTGTTTAACATAAAACTCGGTAGCATACATAATTTACATTTAAAAAATAAACTAATAAAAAACCATAAAAAAAATAACATAAATATCACAACAAAATTACATATCTTAGTGGTAAAATCATGTCTTGTTAACTAATATTACAAAAACAAAAAATTGGACAGCAATTAAAACATTCATGATTTTATCTTATGAAATGATAAATTACCAGTAATAAATTCATTGAACTTTACAGCCATAACTTCCTTCATTTAAATGACAAATCCAAGATAACAAAAGAAAATACACACATCTCATAATACATCATGGTTCATCAATTATATTTGTTTAACATTTATTTTTTATAATTAAATATTATATAATAATAAAATAATAATTTATTTTAATATTAAATAATTATATTTTAATGTGTAGTGTCCGAGTAAATATAGTTTAACACAAGTTAACAAAATTCATCGTTTAATATAGTTTAACACATGAGTTAACAAAATTCATCATGTCTTTCATGTTTGGGTATAAGAAATGTGAAAGTCAACTTTTCTTTGATTGCATTCTTACAAGATGAGAAAGGTTGTCCATTACAACCGGGATACATCCTGGGTAATAGTATGATTAAGAAGAATAATCAATGGTAAGAAGAGATGTTAATCCAGTGACAAGGATTAATCCCAAAAGAGACTACCTGAGAAATCGATTTTATAGTTGGTATCGAAGGATTTTTTTTTTTCTGTTTAGATTTGTGATATTACAGACAATTTAATTTTTTATATAAAATTAGTTATAATAGTTTTTCTATAGCATGTTCAACACAGTATATTTCACATATTGATTTATAAAATAGAAAAAAAAATTATTGAAATTGGGATTACAAGTTTTTTTTTTCTATCAAAATGTTAACCAAGATCTTTTGAAATTATGTATTAACTTTTTTGAAATTAAAAAATAATATATATATATATATATATATATATATATTAGTAATTACTTAAGTATATATTGAAATTAATAAATAAACCCTAAAACCTAAAGTACATATATTTCTGTGTCGTGATATATTCTAAAAGATCTTACTTGTTTGTTTATGGTGGAATCTCAATTCAACTATTAAAATATCTTTTTATTTTATAGTATCTTTTAAAAATTCTTATTTATCTATTTCTGGTTAAATCTCAATTCAAATATTAAAATATATTAAATAATTAAGTACGTATTTAATATTAAACTATTAAATGCTTATTAAAAACATATTTTTTTATAAAATGTATCACATTATTTAATATTATTTATTATAAATATGAATTTTTACAATTTTGAAGTTACTTATGATAATATATATTAATTTAAAATATTTAATTAATGTTAATTATAATTAACTTTATTTATTTTTTAAATTTTCAATATTTAACATAAGATTTTTATATATTCTCAGACTTATTTATATTAAATATTATATTATATGATATTATATTATGTTATGTTATACTATATGATATTATATTATATTATTATTATATTATATTTCCTTTTTTTAAATCATTTCTTTCTTATGTGAAATTGGTTACATAGTTGGTATTGAAGGAATTTTTTTTTTTCTCTTTGGATTTGTGACATTACAATTGTATTGATATGGTCACTTTAATTTTTTATACAAAATTGGTTGTAATAGCTTTTCTATACCATGTTCAACATAGTACATTTTACATATTAATTTATAAAATAGAAAAAAATAATTTAAATTGGAATTACAAGTTTTCTGTTTCTATCAAAATGTTAATTAAGATCTTTTAAAATTATGTATCAACTCTTTTGAAATTAACAAATAATATATATATATATATTAGTAATTATTTAAGTATATATTGAAATTAATAAATAAAATCTAAAACCCTAAAGTACTGCTTACTTGTTTGTTTCTAGTTGAATCTCAATTCAAATATTAAAATATTTTTTTGTTCTATAATATCTTCTAAAAATTCTTATTTATCTATTTTTGATTGGATCTGAGTTTAAATATTAAAATATTTAAAAAAATTAATAATTAAGTACGTATTTAATATTAAAGTATTAAATTCTTATTAAAAACATATTTTTTTATAAAATTATCACATTATTTAATATTATTTATTATAAATATGAATTGGTACAATTTTAAAGTTACTTATGATAATATATATTAATTTAAAATATTTAATTAATGTTAATTATAATTAAATTTATCTATTTTTTAAATTTTCGTTATTTAACATAAGATTTTGATATATTCTCGGACTTTTTATATTAAATATTATATTATATTATATGATATTATATTTTGTTATACTATGTTATATTATATTATATTATATGATATTATATTTCCTTTTTTTTAAATTATTTATTTCTTCTATGAAATTGGTTACATAGTTAGTATTGAAGGATTTTTTTTTTGTTGTTTGGATTTGTGATATTATAGTTGTATTAATATCGTAACTTTAATTTTTTATACAAAATTTGTTGTAATAGTTTTTTTATACCATGTTCAACACAGTATATTTCACACATTGATTTAAAAAATAGAAAAAAAAGATTATTCAAATTGGGACTACAAGTTTTTTGTTTCTATCAAAATATTAACTAAGATCTTTTGAAATTATGTATTAACTCTTTTGAAATTAAAAAATAATATATATATATATATATATTAGTAATTACTTAAGTATATATTGAAATTAATAAATAAATTCTAAAACCTAAAGTATGTATTCTTGTGTGGTGGTAGCTTCTAGAAGATTATACTTGTTTGTTTCTGATCGGATCTCAGTTCAAATATTAAAATAACTTTTTATTTTATGATATCTTTTAAAAATTCTTATTTATCTATTTCTGGTTAGATCTTAGTTTAAATATTAAAATTCTTAAAAGAAATTCAATAATTAAGTATGTATTTAATATTAAAGTATTAAATGCTTATTAAAAACATATTTTATACAAAATGTATCACATTATTTATTATAAATATGAATTGTTACAATTTTTAAGTTACATATGATAATATATATTATTTTAAAATATTTAATTAATGCTAATTATAATTAACTTTATTAATTTTTTAAATTTTCAATATTTAACATAAGATTTTGATATATTCTGAGATTTATTTATATTAAATGTTATATTATATTATATGATATGATATTATGTTATACTATGTTATATTATATGATATGATATTATATTATATTATTATATTATATCATATTTCCTTTTTTTAAATTAATTATTTCTTTTGTGAAATTAGTTACACAGTTGGTATTGAAGGATTTTTTTTTTCTGTTTGGATTTGTGATATTACAGTTGTATTGATATGGTCACTTTAATTTTATACAAAATTACTTATAATAGTTTTTCTATACCATGTTCAATAGAGTACATTATAAAATAGGAAAAAGATTATTTAAATTGGGACTACAAGTTTTCTGTTTCTATCAAAATATTAACCAAGATGTTTTGAAACTATGTATTAACTCTTTTGAAATTATATATTAGTAATTACTTAAGTATATATTGAAATTAATAAATAAACCCTAAAACCTAAAGTACATATTTCTGTCTTGTGGTTTTTTCTAGAAGATCTTACTTGTTTGTTTTTGGTTGAATCTCAATTCAAATATTAAAATATCTTTTTGCTTTATGATATTTTCTAAAAATTCTTATTTATCTATTTTTGGTTGAATCTTAGTTCAAATATTAAAATATTTTTTTGTTTTATTTTATTTTCTAAAAATTCTTATTTATCTATTTTTGGTTGGATCTCAGTTCAAATATTAAAATACTTAAAAGAAATTCAATAATTAAGTACGTATGTAAAAATATATAGAGATTAAATAGAAAAATATTTTATTTGAAGAAAAACATGCAAATGAATAATTGTATAAAAATAAAATTGTAAAATAAATTTAAGAATATTCAAATTATTTGTAAAAATAGATATGATCATTTTTCTTAATTATTTGTCATATTTTATATTATATTATATTGTAATGTATTGTATTATATTGTATTGCACTTTATTGTATTGTATTATATTATATTGTATGATATGATATTATATTATGTTATATTATATTATATGATATTATATTATGTTATAGTATATATTATATGATATGATATCATATTATATTTTCCCTCTTTCTGAATCACTTCTCTCGTCTTCGAAATTGATTACAGTGTTGGTATTGAAGAAAATCTCTTATTTGTAGCTGTTTGAATTTGTGATATTACAATATAGTTGGTGTTGTAGTTGATATGATCACTTCAATTTTTTACACGAAATTGGTTGTAATAGTTTTTCTATATTGTGTTCAAAACAATACTACATTTCACATATTGATTTTTGAAACAAAAAAAAAAAGATTATTCAAATTGGGACTACAAGTTTTTTATTCCTATCAAAATTTTAGTTAAGATCTTTTGAAATTATGCATTAACTCTTTTGAAATTAACAAATAATATATGTATTAGTAATTACTTAATTATATATTGAAATTAATAAATAAACTCTAAAACTTAAAGTATATATTTCTGCTTTATGATATCTTTTAAAAGATCTTACTTGTCTGTTTTGATTGGATCTTAATTCAAATATTAAAATATCTGTATGCTTTATGATATCTTCTAGAAACTCTTATATATTTCTGGTTGGATCTTAATTCAAATATTAAAATATTTGAAAAAATTTTAATAATTAAGTAAGTATTCAATATTAAAGTATTAAATGCTGATTAAAAACACATTTTTTATAAAATGTATTACATTATTTAATATTATTTATTATAAATATGAATTGTTACAATTTTGAAGTCCTTATAATAATGTAGATTAATTTAAAATATTTAAGTCATATTAATTATAATTAACTTTATTTATCTTTTAAAGTTTCCATATTTAACATAAGATTTTGATATATATATTTTCGGCCTTACTTATATAGATTAATTTAAAATATTTAATTAATATTAATTATAATTAACTTTATTTATCTTTTAAAGTTTCAATATTTAACATAAGATTTTGATATATATATATATATATTTTAGGCCTTACTTATATTGACTATGTAATATTTAACTTAATTTCAATATATTAATTAATATTTAATATAAAACTCGTCAGGATATATAATTTACATTTCGAAAATAACAATGAAGAAATAAAAAACCATACAAAAAATAACATAAATATCAGAATAAAATTGCGAATCTTAATAGTAAAATCATGCCTTTTTAACTAATACTGTAAAGACAAAAAGCAATTAAAACATTTATGATTTTATCTTATGAAAATATAAATTACTAATAATAAATCTATTTAACTTTACATCACAATTTACCTTCATTTAAATTGACAAATTTAAGAGAGAAAAAAAATATACACATCTCATAATACATTAATGTTCATCAATTAAATTTATTTAACATTTACTTTTTATAATTAAATATCATATAATAATAAAATAATAATTTATTTTAATATTAGATAATTATATTTTAGTTTGTAGAGTATCGGAGTAAATATAGTTTAAAACAAAATACACTCATATTATATCTATTTTTATAAGAAAAATACTATATTTTAATAATATAATATTATTTGTAATTATTAAATGGGTGCAAAATACCGTTGAGAGCGCGGCAAACTATCCTTGCTATAAGAAGAACCTTACAGACGACGCAAACAACACTTCCTTCCTTCTCACAGGAGTCTTCAACCGAAGAACACTTTTCTTTTTCAATGCGACTACCGCGAAAGATGATCAACTTCGGCCACGGCGACAAGGTCGAGGTCTGCAGCACCGAGGAGGGTTTCCTCGGCTCCTACTACCTCGCCACGGTCGTGTCGCGCCTCGACAACGGCCTCTACGTCGTACGCTACGACACGCTGCTCGAGGACAACAGCTCCCAGCCCCTCACCGAAACACTGTATCCGAGAGAGCTCCGCCCCAAGCCTCCGCGTGTCGCCGCCTCCTCCTTTGCGCTCTCCCAGCATGTCGACGTCTTTGACAACGACGGCTGGTGGGTCGGCGAGATCTCCGAGAAGGTCGACGACGGCCACTACTGTGTTTATTTCTCCACCACTGAGGAGGAGATCGTGTACCCCGCCTCTGCAATTAGGGTTCACCAGGAGTGGCTCAACGGCCGATGGGTTCGTTCCAATTGAATGATTCACGTTTCGCGTGATGAACAATGGTTGTTAGAAATCGTGTTGTCGTGTGTTCTGATTTGAATCTGTAACAGAATGGAACATGTTTGCTGTTACTTTTGTTGTTGTCATTCCACTTCCACCTGCTTACATCGTATTGTCGAATAAAATCTTTTGCTTCAGTTCCAACCTCGATTCAGTTATTGTCTTCTATTTCTTTTCATTTTTCTTAATCCTGCTTTCGATTGTGTTCTTTTTTTTTCTTAATCTGTGTTAGATTTTATTGGTCGGAAAGTTGGGGATATCAAGAGCTGATTTTGTTGGTTTTTGAACATAGATTTTGAAGAGAAAGAGAATCTGTTGAATTGTCTTGACGGCAGAAGGAATAGGAAACTAGGGTTCTTTTGATTTGTTAGTACATTTTGCTTTATTTTTTTTGGTGAAAATTGTTAATATGTCAAAAAAAAAAAAAATCTGCATGTGAGTGTGTGAGAAAAGAAAATATGAAGAAATTTGGCTAGTAGAAGTTGTGGTGCTATTTGATGAAGAAATCCTGTTGACACATGGAGTCACACCATTCTTTGAAGTTCCGTGGTGACTGTTATTAGTTATGGTTCTAGTTTCCTATTCTTTTAACTAGTTTTTTTTTTTTTTTTCTCTAAAACTAATAAGGTCAATTAGAAATTATTATACTTATTAGTGATTTAGATATTTTATGAATTTAAGTCATTACCACATAATCATGTAAAAAAGAAAGATTTTAAGTTTAATATTTTACTCCATAAATAACAAATGTATCCTTTTTTGTGATACTATTTATTGATTAGTTATGACATAAATGTGTCACTTGAAGGAAAATTATATGACATGTATGGATTTAATATCATCTTAAACAATGTTAAAAGATATGTTAATAAACAATAAATGCAAGTTTAACATCCATTTAATAAAAACTTTAAGAACTAAATTAAAAATCAACTACACCATTATAAATTGAGAATTTATTACGAGAATATTATTTTATTAGAAACGGAAAGGAGTGAGTGTTCACCTTGGTTATCTATCAAATCTTATTAAATAACGCTTTTTATTGTTGTTGTTCATTTTTTACAAGTATTTTATTAAAAAGAGAAGCAATATTGGTAAATTGATAATTCTATTCAATTTCAAAAAAATAAAATAAAAAATGAGATAGATATTTTGCAAGCATCGTTTGGCAAGTCGTATGTGTAAACATGACAGACACAATTGACGACACCACCACTTCTTTGTATCCTTTGCTCTCTTCATTGCTATGTCGTAGCATTCCATTGCCATAACCAAAAAAATGGCACTTGTGAGCCACGTTTGTGTGCGATGTGCAGCGACACCCACTTCCCCTGAGTCTCCAAGCTCCGCACCCTTGCCAGACCCAAAGCAGACCAAAGTTATCCTTCCCAAGAAGAAGCCCATGAAGTGGTCCACTGGGATGGCTCCTGGGGAGTACGGTGGTCCTCCCACCACCACCAAGCTCCGCAAGTACTGGGGTGGAGATGATGAAGACCCTTTAGCTTCTGATGACTTTATGTGGAACAAAGATTTTGTGGGTCGCTTCAAAAAGTTGATTCAAGATCCTCAGGCTCCATCCCCTCCTGCAAAGGTCTGAACTTTGAGCCACTTTGTTCTCTCACTCACCCACTGTCCATCTGGGTCGGGTGTTTTTCTAAATTCTGATGTTGTGTATCGGTGTCTGTTTTTGTTGGAAAGTTGGATTGATGTTGGACGGTTGTTTGTGGGGAATTGAGCTTCATGGTTGTGGTGATTTTTTTTTCGTTTCGGCTTTTGGCTTTTTTGTGTGTTTGAAATAAGTGAACTGTAGAAACTGATAATAGCAATCTCAATCAATGTCCTAATATTGAATTTTGAGTTTGTGTGAAGATCTTTTCTTGTGCAATCAGTTCATATCCTAGTCAACACTGTACGGGAGACCTAGTTACTTGAACTAACACTACATGACCCTTTATTTCTCTGTGTATGTGTTCTCTATTGTTTTTCTCTTATTTGTGACAAACAACAATATTGTCTCTATTTGTTTATATAACTATCCATTATTGAGGCTCCGGATATGGATATGGTCAACCCTTTTAGGTAAGATATTGAGACCATGTGATATTTAAAAACCAAAGAAGCAGGACCATTTTCATTTAAGTTTATGCAATCATTATGTTGAATGCCTTTTTTATATAACAAGACTCTCCACGGGGAATGAAATGCATATATTGCATGATTCAGGTTCTTTTATAGAAATGGAGATGAAAATAATGAAACCAGATTTAATTCACACAATTATGATTATGCGGCACTTCATAGTATTGTCGAATGTGTTGATTTACTCACAATAGATATACCTACCAAATCCTGTATAATTTATGTCATACACAATTCTGGGTGTGGAAGAAGAGTATGGGAAACGACTACCTTGTATAGCATTGGTTCGTTTCTTGTAGTTACTTCACTCCAATTTTTGCATAGGAATTATAATGATACAACAAATATTATGTTTCTAAGATGCCCTCCTTTTCTTTCATTGGTGAAACAAGGAAATAATTCAAACTTGACTTTTGATGAATACAACAGTGACATTTTGTTCATGTAGGCAGTTGATTCCACCTAGTAGGAGAAGGCCTTAGTTTTTGGTGGGGGTAACTCAAGAATTGTTGGTGAATGATTCAAGATTATTTAAATCTGTTTGTTTCTATGAGTTGGTTCTGACATCAATAAAATTCCTGTCAACAGGAAGAGAATTCAGGGTTTCTAAGCTTAAATAGAGTCATGAGCCTGGACAGGTTCCTTTCTACAATATTTAAATTAAAATCTGCAAATTCATTTGTATTATTCTCTTTATTTTGTTCATTATTCTTATGAATTATGAACTGTAGTTTGGAAGTTGATTTGAGCAAAGAACTTGCAGCTCCTGTAAATCATAATGTAGACAAGCAAGTTGAGGCAGAAACTGATGTAAGAGATTTGTCTCTTCTCTTCATTTTCACCTGATTATTATATCATTGTGGATTGATGACTTGTGGTATATCTCCAGTATTGTTATATTCTTTACCTATTGAGTTTTGCTTTGGGGAGAAACGGTACATAATACCTTGTATTGTTCCTCTACATGATTCATTTGAAATGATGGTCAGGGGACTGGAAATAATAGGGTAAGATATAGATCAGCACCAACACGCCGTGAGCAAGAAAAATGGAATAGAGCTACCAAGGCTGCAACTGGGGGAAGTGTAAGTAACGTTTTGCTATTTCATGTTAACTCCCTACCATTAAGATCTATACCATTGCACCTATTAACTGGATACATTTCCAGCTTATATAACCTTTGACAAATCAATATTTACTGCTGTAAGACATTGAACTCAATCAATGATATACTTTTGACTCAAAACAAAATCTTGACAACCTATGTACCTTTAGAAATGTTTAGAACTTGAATTTTACTATTCAAAGGTCTGATTTAGACTACTCGTACTGCTATAGGATGTGATGTTTCGGGAAATAAGGCAGTCTCGTGAAGATCCAAAAGTATTGGCTGTTCAAGCTCAGGAGCAGTATGATAAGGTATTAAGCATTATTGTCTGGTTATATTTTTCCTTTTTGTGAGAGGTCATATGAGTAGTACCCTCTCTTGTAGGAGCAATGTGATCAGGTATTAAGCTATTGTCTGGTAATATTTTTCCTTTTTGTTAGAGGTCATATGAATAGTACTCTCTCTTGTTGTGTGGCATTCATCAAATATCATTTTTTTGTTAATTCTGTTCCAAGACATATTTTTGGTTCAGTTAAAGAAGAAGTTGCAAGTCCTTACCTTGGGTATTGGTGTTGTTGGTCTGGTTTCAGCATATGTTTCTTACACTCCTGAGATTGCTGCTAGGTACTTGAATTCTTCTTGCACCTATTGATATAGTTATTCCGAATTGATGACCTTCTTCAATATATCCTATTTTTCGTTGATGCTGGCCAATATGGTTCAATTGAGAGCTAAAAATCAGTTTAATATAGAACCACCATCCAGTAAATATACTAAAAAGGTTATATAAACTAAAATCAGTTTAATATTTGTTCTAGGTTAGTTTATCTAATGAGGGTTCAAACATTTACTAGTTAATTCACTTCATATTTATAACATTTCTACTTTTGAACTTTTCAAGAAGTTTTATTGATGTGTTTTGAGAATTTAGGTGGGATGCAGAAACAAAGATTTTTTTTATAGGAAGGAAATAAATGTTAAGATATTTGTATTTGCTGCATTTCAATATATTAGTTAAATGATAATATTGGTTAACATCAAAGAAGAAAGATGTAAGGTTTATTCATTTGTTTAATATTTTTCTTTCATGTATTCAGTTTTGGAGCTGGCTTTCTTGGTTCTTTGGTGTACATTCGCATGCTGGGAAGTAGTGTGGACTCTCTAAGAACTGATGGTGCAAAGGCTCTTGTCAAGTACTCTATAGATGATAGATTTACTATTCAGAATTTAGTTTCTTTTGTAGATAAAACTTGAGTCTTGTATTGCAATGGCCACCCCCATAAAAATATCCTATCAGATGTCTTTCAAGTTGCTCTTCAACAAGATAAGTCAACTTGGTCAGAATTAGATTCAAACAATTTGTTGCTCATTTTTGTTTTAAAAAGTTTGGACATGGTCAGTTTTGTTTTTTCACCTTGTTTTTGTTAGAAACAACAGACTTATTGGATGTTACTTGCAGGGGAGCAATTGGGCAGCCAAGATTACTTGTTCCTGTTGTTCTAGTCATGGTCTATAACCGCTGGAATGCGTAAGTCCTCTTTTTGATTCATAATTGCAACATTTATTATGTTGTCAATTAAGTCAATTCAATTTGCAAAACAAATATTCTTGATCAAGTGTTTAGTTTTTCCAGGTATGGCTCTTGTCATGATTATGTTTGTTTTTTGTCTCATTTGATTGAACTTATTTTTGAGACTTAATCTTTCTTTTCCTTTTTGCCAACTTCCTGAGAAAAATTTTGAATAACAGGCAATCATATCATGGAAAATATCCTTTCCAAGTATTTTGATTGCCTTATATATATGTTGTTACCTAGACAAGATATCCGAATGTATTGATGTTTGGATGATGTATTTGATTGGATGTCATTCTTGCCAATGATTTGTAGGTCTTATGGCACTTCTTTCTCTTTTAAGAATGAGGTGAATGATGTACATTTGTATTTGTTTGTGAACCTACTTATCTTAGTTTCTCCTGATTACAGGATTCTGGTTCCAGAATTTGGATCCATGCACTTAGAGTTGATACCAATGCTAGTAGGCTTTTTCACATACAAGATTGCAACTTTTGTTGAAGCTATAGAGGATGCAATTACTGTAGCTACAAGAAAGACCTGAAGCATATCAGGGATGGTGCCTTGTCACTATACTTGGGTTTTCTCCCCCACATTTCAAGCCTATTGCTTATGTTTTCTATGTTTGGATTATTGATATCCAAATATTTGGCCTACTATCCCATAAGTTTTTACTCTTAAGTCTTTTCTCCCACAACAAGCACTTCATTTTTCTCATATCAGCTGAGAATGTATCAACACTATGTCGGTCCATGAGTCTCTAATTTTATCATCTAATACTAAATATATTATTTAAAATATGAAAATAAAAACATAATTTATTTGAAGCCTAAATATAATTATTACCTTTATGGTTTCAATCAGTTTTTTAATTAGTGACATATTTGTTTAAACCAGTTTCTCTATAAAGACTTATAAGAAAAAAAATTAAAATCAGTTTCTTCAATAAATTAATTTATAAAAGTTCTTTTATACTATAAGCATAAGAGACTCTTTATTTGAAATTGAGTAAAATAGCATAAGAGATTCTTCTTTTGAAATAGGAATAGAGTAATAACCTTAATTAAATTAATTTAGATTTATTTTAATTTAATTTGAAATAAAATCCAATAGAATGAAGAGTGAAAGTGCGTGACAATATAAGAAACTGTGCAAGAGTAGTAGAAAAGAAATTCTTCATTTGAAATGGAGTTGGAATAAGAAGTAAACGAAAAAACTCTTAATTTGTTTTGAATTTTAATTATATTAATATTAATTAGGTGAATTAGGTAGTGTTAGACTCACAATACATATAAAAAAGATAAGAATTTAATTGTATTACTTTTGATAAAATTAAGTACACTCAAAAAGATAAATAGATTATATAAAAAAAATTCATATATATATATATATATATATCATAAACTTGTGGGATTCACATTATTATCGTTGAAAAATAAGATGGCCAATGTTCAAGAGGGGTGAATTGAACAATTTAAAACTTTTTGAAAACTTAAAAGTTTGAATGAGTATTCTTATCAAACTAGGATTGCAATGTAAGATGTACACAAAACAACAGATTCAAACAGATTTCAACAAACTGTAATTTTAATACTGCAATAGTAAACCAGAAGCAGTAGACAACAATTCTTTGTGATCAAAATTGAATTTTGCTAAAGTCAAGATTATCACACACCAAATTGAAACAATCAGCCAATGATTAATCAAAACAACAAGCAAAGTGCTTTTCAAGGTTAATGAAAATGAACAAGCAACTCATATTATACACTAGTCAATCAGCAAATACAATGTTACAACAGTGATAACCTGTTCAGAATTTTCTACAGCTGAAACAGTATTGCAACAAAAGCAAGTTTCAATCTAAAGAATTATCAAAATTAGGAAAAATCATTTTTATAGAACTACACAGCTGTACTTCAAGTTAATTCCAATTTACAGTTCAAGAATGAATCCAATATGCTCAAAGAATCACAAGACAATATGATTGATAATCCAAGTTTGACAATCTTCAGTAAGATACATAATTGTTAATCCTTTAAGATGAATATCAACCAATTAAAGAAACAACCAGAATGTCAATTTTTCAGTCTGTCCAGAATTTCAACAAATTGTTCTTTAGATTTATCAAATTGTTCTTAAGGTTTAACAAATTGTTCTTTAGATTTAACAGATTGTTCTTAGTGGCAGAATACGAGTTTACACAACCATACGTCCAGTCCCTTGCAAACCACTTGCAACACTAATTCAAATGCAGTTTACAAACAAATCACACCAGAACCAATCTTGAACCTACAAGATTGCCTTCTACCCCTTGTGTAATTTCCACTACACAAGATGCACACACTCACAGTGCAATATTTGAATGCAACACAACAATACAGCAATTGAATTACAAATTTCCCAATTCCAATGCCTAATCTCCCTATTAAGCAAAATCTAATTGAGAAACTACCGAACACACAATACAACTCGAGAATTCACAAACACAACAGTCAATTACAATAAAAAAATACCAAGGAAGAATACTTATCTTCCCCAGGTGAAGCTGTCAAGCACAATCTGCCAAAATCTCGTCATGCTCTTATTCAAGTGTAGAAAATCTTGATTTCTTCTTCTCTGTGTATCTTTCCCTCAAGGAAAGGTTTTCCCCAAATCTTTGAAAAACTGTTTACTCGAAAAAACCTAATTTTCTCTCTTGGTCAAATTTTGAAAACACACGCTATTGGGTTTTAAAAAAAACACGCCAGCCCAAATCTGTCAAGGAATTTTAACAACTTGATTTTGAAATATAACCTTGTTGAATTTTGACTCTGTAGCATACTTAAAAAATTAAACACTTTTAAAAATGCCATTTTTCATTTAAACTTGATTAAGAGCAAAGCTAGTAATTGGCACATTAATACAACTAGATGCATGATACTATAAACCTAAAATTAAACCTACCCAAACCTAGATTATTAAGCCACCAAGTAATTTTTTCAACAAATCCTTCTATTTTCTTCATCAATTATTTTAATTATTTTTCACCTTTCAAAACCGTTTCTTTTCTCTTATTTTTTCTTCTTTTTTTTTCACTTTTTCACTTCAGTCAAAATAAACCGTACATGAATGTTTGGATCCACAATAGTTTAGGAATTGATGGTACAAATTAGAGTGGTTCCTTTGTGTTTGTATTAGATAAATGTATTGATTATGTAATATTTATATGGATTTTTTTTTTCTTTCCTTTTACATTCTTAGAGAAGAACTCAAACATCTCTTATTCACACTATTATTTTCCTTCTTTATCCCTGTTAAACCATTCATTTTCCTAACTTTTTTTTTCTCGTTTTCGTTCTACTTTTTCTCTTTCACTTTAATTAAACCAAACATTAACTATATTATTGGATTCACAATTTTGTGCTAAAGAATTCAAAGTACATATTAGTATGTTTCTTTTATTAATGTCTTTTGCATCATCTTAACACCTGCGCAAAACTAGAGAAGACAGAGAGACTACTTAATAATTTATTAATAAGAGCACTAATTAAAACATCAAGCATAATTATTAGAGGACTTAGGCCTACTGTGACACTTATACAAGTTAAGGAGTCCAAGATGACTATTATAAATAAAGAACCACTCCCACTCTTACATGTAATGAAATTCTCACCATAGTATTCTGATAGCACTCAAACTCATAGTTGACTAGAGCGTCGAAGTATCATTACAAGTACCTCTATTTATATCGAGACCACCGACAATACCTTGAAAGTCCGGAGTGACGAGATGAGCGATATAAGAAAAATAGAGTACAAGGCAGTTGAAAATCGGAAGCAGGAGAAACTTAAACACTACTCGACCCTATAAGGACACTTGATGTTCATATTAGGCAAAATACATTGATTATGTCATATTTATATGTATTTTTTTCACATTCTTACACAAAAGAACTCAAACTTATGGTAACCACATTATTATTTTCTTTCTTTCACCTTATTAAACCATTCCCTATCCCTATTACGTGTTTTTTTCTTATAATACATTGATACATATTTAATTTTCAATTATAAATTTTGTTCCCTGAGAAAACGATACTCTACTTATTTTCTATATTATTTGAGAACTCAGTACACTTGCTGAAAGGTTTAACAACACTTATTCGTTGTTCAAAGCCTTGTTTTATTGTTTCAAATAATTTTATGTAACAATGTCTTGTTTTATTTAATAAAAATAATGATAATCATAAATCAATAAATTTTATTTTAACTTTTTATATAATAATATTTAGAATAATCTAAAAATATAAATAATGGTAATTACTTGAAGTCCATTTTTATTAACTAGTTAAAAAATATTTCATAAATAATAGTGATAATTATTGAATTTCAAGTTAGAATTGAATAAGTCAATTTTATGAAATATTTTTTAATTAAATCAATTAACTTATAATATTGAAGAGAATTACAAATTTTAAAGTCATAATCAATTATGACTTGGTCTATAGTCAAATTATGACTAGATGTATAATTAATTATGTGTAAATGTAATCCATTATCACTACTAGAAATTAGTGACCGAAAAAATCAATCACTATCAATGACCGAAAAAATTGGTCACAAATTTGGTCACAGAATCGGTCACAGATTCAGTCACAGAATCGGTCACAGAAATCAGTTACAGATTCGGTCAAAAATAGTAATTGTAATTGTAATAATAAGTATAAAAATAATTGTAACATGATAGAAAAGTTGTTTTGGTTTGATGGATGTAGGTTCTCTCAAGCTGGTGAGAACTACTGTCAGTGACTTCTACTTATTCTTTGTCATTTCTTTTAAGCCTACTCCTTATCCGATTTGTTTTCCACTCCAATTCAAAGAAAAGAAAATAAATTATTTCAAAGCATTTTTTTTAAAATTAAAAAATTCTTATCTTATTTATTAGAAGTTCAAGAGAGGTAAATGATTATAAATAATTTATTTGAATCTTTGTCATGATCTGAAACAAAATCATCAAATGATTAATGGAGTTGAACGCATAAACCAAGAACTTCAAAACAATTTTCAAGAGACTTGTGCTTTATTTGACTATGTGTTATTTCTGATTTCATACACTTTTTTTTTTTTTTTTTAATTTGAATGAATGAAATGAACATAGTTATTTTTTTTATACATTTTTAAATTTCTTGCATGTACCTTTCATATTCATATTTGGTTAACTATTATTAGTACATGGATTTATGTTTTTTCTTTGTAATGAAATTTAAGTCCTTTTTAAAAAACGGCCTATAATTTACTTAAACATATCACTATTAGAGTCAAAATTAATTATTTTTTTTATATTCATCAATTTATGTACACGTCTCATTTTTCATTTGCAAATTTTTTATTTTACTTTAATTTAAAAAATTGTGTAAAGAAATTGTACATTATTGGAAATTGATTATTTAAATATATTAAATTTCAAGTTTTAAATTATTTTTAATATTATTTCTAATTTTATGAAATAATTACTTTATAATTAATCATCTTTCGATTTTAATTCATATTCATTTTTATTAAATTTTAAGGATGAGTATTTTGATAATTCATTATATTATCCAATTATTTTTTTAATTCATCAATCAAATTACAAATTTTTCACTCATTTCCTTATACATTCCAGACTCTTTTCCTCAATAAAAAAAAAACTCTAATTATTATCTTTTCCTTCATTATTTTTCCCTTTTTATTCCTTTTTCAATCCAAACAAGGTATGAACATGTTCAAGAATTTCTCCAATAAGAAGTGTCGAATAAATCGGCATTGACATTGAATTTGAATAAAAGCTCAATCTAATTCACTTTAGATTGTGCAATTGTTTCTTTCCAAATAAAAGAAAGGACGAATATACTTTGAGCATATATTAATTATTATCTTAACTGGGAAATTGGTAAAATATCTAAAAATCGATTTTTTTAGTATTGAAATACATGAACGCAAATGTAATCATGTTCCGTCTTTAAGATTCTTAACATGAAAAATCATACAAGCAAACTATACAGGGGAATGTGAAAAAGACAAACGAAAAGGTATAATAAGCCTACAAAATAAAACTTTTTGACAGTTGTTATGATTTAACCAAAATAGGTAAAATGTTTCACACATTTTAATATATATATATATATATATATATATATATATATATATATATATATATTATATACACTAATCCCTATGAGAAGAACAGGAAATGTTATAAGAAACACACGACATGAAAGAGAAGAAGAAAATGCAGTCAAAAACAAGGCATGCATAGGCCAATATCCTGTTTTATTGCATGAAAAAAGATAGATAACTGTTATTTGGTGGTAGTTCGCTTCTGTAGCCGACAAATTTTGGTTAAACAGTATGTATCCAAAGCCACATTGGTAGTTGCAAAGAAAGGCAACAAAGCTGCATAGCTTAACCAGTGTTTTGCATGCCAGCAGCTATACCCTTCATTGTCAAAATAAGGGTATCCTCAAGACCAGGAGCATATTCACTTGTAGGGTTGAGTTTCACAAGCTCAGCAGCTGGGTTGCTTGATTCCATGCAGTCTTTGGACAAATGTGGCTTCAACTTCACATGGTAGTCAGGATCACGGATACGCTTCAATGTGTAGGCTTGCAGGACATTGAGGGTTGTGATGTAGGAATCACGAAGACGAAGTCTTTGCTTCAAGTAGGGGTCTCCTTCAAGGAGATCTCTGTGTCCAGCAACCTACAGAAAACAAGATGGTACCATCATAAATGCTGAATCATAATGTAGATATGAAGTGTATAGCAGTAATAGTAAATTACCTGGAGGAGAAGGCTCTTGGTTTCTTCATACATAGACCTTAATCGCTCACCAAATGGCCACAGTTCCTCTGTCACTAGGAGTTTATCATAAAGGGCTGCAATCCCGGGGTCTCCCTTAGCGAACACCATCTCAACTAAGTCAAGGGTGACCCTGAAGAAAGGCCACTGATTATACATATCTTGAAGCATTTGCAGATTCTTTGGATCCTTCTTAACTACATGCCTAAATGCTGCCCCAAAGCCAAGCCAAACAGGCAGATGGAACCTTGTCTGAGTCCAAGCAAAGATCCAAGGGATTGCACGCAGTGATTCAATTCCTCCACTTGGCTTTCTTTTTGATGGACGACTGCCAATGTTCATTCTTCCATACTCCAACTCAGGTGTTGCCTGCAGTTTGCAATATTCAGTAATAAAGGAAAGAAAATAAGTTGAGAATTTGCAAGAAAAATAGTTGAATCCAAAGGAAAGAGCAAATGTTTCTTAAATCATCAGATATATAATTGTATTCCAATTCAAGTTTCTGTAACGGATAATACTACATTTGCAGGATTCTGGGAAGAAAACAAATGATAACCAGCAGCCATAAATGTTATGGGCAAAATATTTTTAACATTGAGAATGTTACATGAATTTCATCTTGTTCGGAAACAATATTAATGCAGTGTTGGTTAATCATGCATGCCAACTAGGTTATCATTTGAACTGCTAGATTTTCAAGGACAATTTCTATACTGAAGTATTCAACAAAACTTACACATCGGAAGTACTCAACGAAACGGGGTTCTTGGAAAACAATGGAGCGATACTCCTCTGTAGCAATGACAGCCATCTCATCCATGAGGGCACGCCATTCTGGTTTTGGTGCCACAGGAGGGTGCATTCCATGCTCAAGTGTAGCAGCAGTGAAGCGCTGAAGTGTTCTGAAGCACAAGTGCTCCTCTCCAAATGACTGTTCAATAACTTCACCCTGCACTGTTACCCGAAGTGAGCCATGAATAGTATCTGGTGGCTGAGATAAAATAGCAAGATGAGTGGGGCCTCCTCCTCTTCCCACAGTGCCTCCTCTGCCATGGAACATTGTAAGCTTAACACCAAAGTCTTTTGCAACCTTTATGAGTTCCTCTTGAGCCTTGTACAGTGCCCATGCAGCAGAGAGACGGCCAGCATCTTTTCCTGAGTCCGAGTACCCTATCATAACTTCTTGTTTCCCATTGATGCGGTCTCTGTACCAATCTATAGCGAATAAACGCGCCACCGCAGCAGGAGCAGCCTCAAGATCAGCAAGCTTTTCAAACAATGGGACAACCCGTAATGGCTTCGTCACATGACATTCACGTTTTAAAAGTTCAACAGCAAGCACATCAGATGGAGATGTTGCCATTGAGATGATATAAGCACCAAAGCTGTCTGAAGGAAGTTCAGCAATGACATTAAAGGTTTCCAATACATCAGCAATTTCATCTGTTTTAGGAAGATCAGGGCCGAAGAGAGGGCGCTTTCCACTCAGCTCAGATAGCAACCATTCCTGCCTGCGTTCCTCTGACCACTCTCGATAAGATCCAATCTCCAAGTGCCTTGTAATAGCATCCATAACATCAGTGTGCCGATCCGATTCTTGACGGATATCAAGTCTTACAAGTGAAAGCCCAAATGTGGAAACTTGGCGCAAGAAATCAAGAAGGCTTCCATCGGCTATTGGTTGGTCGCCACATGCACACAGCGACCTATAACACAATTCAAGTGGCTCCAGGAACTACAAGAAAAAATTGGATGTTATTGGTTTTAATATAATATATTAAATTACTTGTCACGGTTATTCTGAAAACTCATGATCTTGCATTTTTAGAGTTGTGGACTAACATGAACATCAAAGAATGAACTATTCATATTTGTATAGCTAGCGAAAATGGCAAGAAATTCAGAGTGTTAAAATATTGAACATAATCTAAAACCCAAGATGGAATCAATAATGAGTCATTTCAAAGCACTCTCCTTATAGGTGAAAAAGTCCAATTATTTGTATCTCACAAAAGTTTATCAGACAATATTAGGATGATACCTGCTCAACATTTGTGAAGGTAGTCTCCTCAGGGATTTCAGAGCTTCCATTGGCTAACAACTGCCGAGCACGTTCACGTGTATTATATAATTTGTCCCTTACATCACCGAGAATAACACGATATGGCTCACTTGGAGGAATCTGTTTCCAAAACTCTGGAGCAACAAATAATTTATTAACATTAAATACAATTTACTTAACAAAAGGTTCAATTTTAAATGAATCAACCAGTCTGAGAACCACCACATTAGTTTAGTATTGAAAATGAAATTTTCTTATCAATGTCATAGATTCCAATAAAGAATATAATAGTTTATAGAGCATAATTCAGATCAAAATGTTACAATTGCTACATGGTACATACCAATATAATGTTTTGCATCTCTCTTTGAGGAGGAAAGGAGTTCATCAGAACGAACACGTAGCTCATCATTGCAGCGCCACATAGACAACTGCCAGGAGCAGACAAGAAGCAAGATGTTAAAACACTAACCTTTATGCTAGAATAAAATAGATTATCTGTAATGACCAGCATATTTAATACCTCAAACATGAGATCCTCAATCTGAGAGAAGTACAAATTAGCAGCCATCATTCTAGCTAGCAAACACACATCCCTTGTAACTTCTGGAGTTACCCTAGGATTACCTGCAACACACATTAGGCAAATTGTAAGACGGAGATTAATAGAATACAAGCCACATGTCTCTGGAACTATTTGACACTGAAGATGAAAGCTTAATGTAGACAGAAAACTGAATAAGGAACATGAGGTGTAAATATTTTGAATCTATACCAAATACATACTTCAGCCAAAAAAATCACAAATTTAACAAAATAGGGCATAAAAAGGAATATTTCCACTCATTAACTGCTTAGGAAGGAAAGAAAGATACCATCACGATCTCCTCCCATCCAAGAAGAAAATTGAATAACAGGGGCATTATGTGGAATACGTTCATTTATGCCAATGTTCTTCAGAGCTGTGTCAACTCGGCGCAAAAATTTTGGTATGCCTTTCCAAATGGTCTCATGAAAGTAGCTCATTCCCGCTCTCATCTCATCTTGAGGTGTAGGAGGGGTCCTGCGAATTTCATCTGTACGAAATGCAGCTTGAATCTGCATGAGAGAAACAGCATTAGAGCCTTAGCAATACCAAAAGGATTGGCATTTGGTCAGATGCAATTTTAATCACCAATTTGAAACCACAATAAAATTAAATCTTCTTTTTACAGAAGTCCGTCAATAGAATTCAAATCTAATTGAAAACTAAGTAGAATAGAAAATTCAAACGGAATAATAAAATCCTTAAACCTAGAGCTTTTCAGCTAACCAGCAACATAGACTGAGCAAAGCTAAAATATAATGAAAAATATTAAAATAAGTAATTTTGACCAACAATAATACATTGAGTATTTAATACTTTGATCTAATGTTGCACAGATTGAAGCTAGATTAGATCAATCATAACTGTAATTTAGAAAAGTTTATGCCAATTCTCAACCCGTACATAAGATCCCAAATGCTTTAACTTGGGTTACCGAACACATATATCCACCCATTATATCTTCATGCAAGAAGAACATACTATCATGGCATTTATGCAATGCTGCCCACAAAAGCATACATACAACACACCTACCTCTGATTGTTTTAGCTTAACCAACTAAAATAATGTCACTACTTAATAAATCAGAAAGGTTATGATGTCTAAACACCATCGAAATATCGATCTCAATTATGATGTTTACATATAATAACCATTAAGGCAAAAGTTGCATAAACTCTAAGTAAGAATCAACCATGTGGCTATCATTACTGTCATAATATAAGTATATAGAATCAAGAACAATCAGCAGTTAGGTACCTCTCTTTGTAAAGCCTCATCAAGTTCCTGCTTATCATCTGGTGTTATGTCTTTAGCATACAATTGTGTCAAACAATTCCTAATTCTGAAATAAAAGAAGGCAATTATTGTCAACTGAAAGATTAAAGGTTATTTATGAAAACAGCCCAAATGGTAGAAATATAGGATTTCCTTGTCAGGGATTAAATATCACAGGTTTTTCAGCGCAGTAAATTAATAAATATCTAACAAATGGACTAACATCACACCTCCTCCGACCTACATTACAACAATCATGATTGAAATAAGTAATGGACAAACCTGCCATGCTTTTGCAACAAAGATCTACGAACAGATTGAGTAGGATGGGCAGTTAGGACCAAATCTACAGTTTGGCTCTTCAAAGCATCAAAGATTTCCTGAGGGGTCTTCTTCAGTTGATTCACAAGCCTCTTGAAGGTCTCTTCAATATCTGACTCCGTGATAGCAGAATTCTCATCAGCAAAATCACCCTTCTTCAATAACTTAATCCTTCTACGGTAGGCAATTTGAACTTCTTCAGCCAAGTTGGCCAAATTAAGCATATGAGCGAACGACTTGGAAATCACAATAGAATCCCCAGCGTCAAGACCAGTTAGCATGTTCCCAAGTTCCTCCAACTTCAGAGGGTTATTCTGCCCTTCATACTCAGCAGACAGCTCATAACAATCTTGAACCTAGTCAACATCAAATTACCAAAATCAATAAGTCACATCTGTGCAGTGAAGAGCGAAAAAACACAAGCCAGACTTTTTGTAGGCAAAGCCAATATCCAGGTACAATTAATTTGATTCACCAAAGCATGAATCGGTATTTCACTAAAAATTTAAAGGACCATAATGACAAGAAACACAGAACAATCAATTCAAAACATAAACCCACCAAACATAGTTCAAACCACCCATTCCAGACGGCATAAATACCCAGGATCAAGAGGATCACTAGCAATTCAAAAGTAAATGCAGGGGAAAGCAGTTTTAAATCCAAAGGGGCATAATGATTTTGTAACTCATCATTCATTTTATATACTAATTCGTAAACTTTATTTCTAATGATGCAATTGAAAAATTCATCTGTAGAGTCTCACCAAATCACAATGTTCCAATACCAAAAGCCTTACCGTCTCACAAACACTAAAACAGGGTTTCAGAAATCCATCAAAATGAAGCCAAAACTAGCATCTTTACGTCTACCATCTCATGAAAATTGAAATGGGGTATCACAAATCCATCACCATAGACCCAAAAATAGGGTCTTGTCATAACCCCACAAAACTAAACCTAACAAAAACTTGAAAAGTGAAGTGTGGTGGGCTTGAAAGCATGAGACTTACAGTTTCTCTAATATCACTCCCATGCAAATCCTGAAGAATGTCAAGGAAGCGGTCCAGCAACAAAGCATCGTACTCAACAAGCTTGTCATCATCAGAAACCTTACTTGGTGCCAGCAACCGCAACTGAGCATCAATTGAAGCCATCTTCTCAAGCTTCCTTGTGGCCATCCACTCTCTCTCTATATATATAAGTATCACACAACACAGCCAACAGAACAGAACACAAAATTTCAGTGGCTTTGGTTTTCACTGTGATGAAAAAGTGTTTTACGAGGGCGAAGCAAAAATCTGACAAGGAAAAGGTGTTTCACCAGAGTGATGCAATGTGATAGAGTGAAGATCAAAAGCAGAGAATTAAGGCAACAAAGGGTAAAGAGACCGAAAGAGATCTCGTAGGATGAAAGCTAATAGTTCTTCCTCCTATGATCTCTACAGGGAAAGATTCAGAAAAAGTGTTGAACTTGAACTAAAAGCACAACACTGACTGAAAGAGAAAGAGAGGCATGGTTTGAGGTGGAGAGGACCTTGAATTTATAGACAAAAAATGATTACCGGGTCAGTTTATTTTTATTTTTATTTTTTTTAATTTTAAATGAAGTGTATTTGAGGTAAAAGATTTTATGAATATTATAGATTAAACTAATGATGAAACTGTTATAACTTTATCTTTTTTTATCAAGTAACTTTTATTTATATCTATAATAGATTATCAATATCTAAAATATATTATTAATATCTATAATAGATTCTAGTATACATTTAATATTTCTATTTATCCTTATTATATTTTAAAATTAAAAAAGTTTTTAATAATATATGAAGAAAATACGTATTTAATGTTTTCACTTTACTTTTAATTATATTTTAAATTTAAAAATAAAAATAAATTATCTAAATATTAAAAATAATTATTATATAATTCTTATTTATTTTTTATATATCTCTATTATTAATATTAATACAAACTACTAGTATATATAATATATAAAGGAATTTTCATTTCTTGTATACATATTTTATAATTCTATTTTACTTTTAATTACATTTAAAAATTAAAAAGTAAATTATCTAGATATTAAAAAGTGACTACTTCAAAAATATTTTAACAGAATAACATATTATAAACTATGCAACAATATACTATAAATCATTTACTTTTTTAAATTATCATTATTAATTTTTTAAAAAAAA
>Ga0209489_101407_pt1 | contig 49373 bp, 22 predicted proteins | sample SiratrowhiteBW_FD_187527 | JGI IMG/M metagenome (GOLD analysis project Ga0209489, IMG submission 187527) | Root nodule microbial communities of legume samples collected from California, USA - Siratro white BW (SPAdes) (version 2) | ecosystem: Host-associated > Plants > Roots > Nodule | place... | reverse complement strand
TTTTTTTTTTTTTTTTGGTTTTTTTTTTTTTTTTTTTTTTTTTTTTTTTTTTTTTTTTTTTATGTTCTTCTTGAGACATCCTCGCTTTCACAATTTAATGCCCTAGAATACAAGAAAGATTAAGATAAGAAAAACTAACTCTGTTTTGAATTTAATCTAAAATACAAATAAAAACTTGTATAGGTTTTAGGTTTTGGGACTTGTACGTGAAATGGAAAATCAAAAGTTAATTATTTTTGTTATTTGATGTAAATTAGGGTGTTTGATTGTTACTTTAATAAAATAAAACTTGATCGTGGAATTGAATGAATGATGACTTTTTAAAATTAATATTGAACTCTGTAAAAATGATTTTATGCTAAATTTTTTACGGTGTTGATATGATGTATTTTAGTTTAATATTGAACTCTGACTTGATATTAGTATTCAGAAGTCTGTTCCTAAATGTGTGATTAAGGTTATAGAGACGTGAGGGATATGCTCAATGTAAAAATTTGTATCACAGGTTCACATGAGAGTGATTGAGCTCACACAAATGTAGAGTTATTAGAGGTTTGTCAATTGGGATGTGGTTAAGCTCACTTATAATTAAATCTGTATAAAACGTTCGTCTACACGAATGTGATGGATATCACAGGGGTATGGAAGGAGTGCTAAGTAAAATTTTCCCAATCTTCACTCATTTAAACTTGACTAAACCCACAAAGGTGTAAGAGGAAGAGTAGTTGCAGACACTGTTGAATACGTAATGTAATGTGTATTTTACTTTTAGAGATCACAATCCCATTTAAGTATATTTTTTTACCCAATTATGAAAAGTGGTGAACATAAATTTATAAATAATTATATTAATTTTCAAAGAAGATAAGAATAAACTTAAATAGTGTTAGGATTTAGGAATCAAGAAACCAAAACCTATCAGAGAACACTTATTTCACTAAAAACAAAATAACAGAAGACTTTGTATTCCTTCAGAACATTTACAACAACATAGACCGTGTGACTTCCAATTGGGAATAAAATTGTTAGACATTTAATGGCCACTAAAATTATATATATATATATATTGGTATAAAATGTTTGAACTCTATTATTTTTTTATTTTTTTTTTTTTTTAAATATTTTTGTTTTTTTTTTTTTTTGTCTTTGTTAGTCAATGATTGTATTTGATGTAATTATTAATTAATTGTTGATAGTATTATAGAAATTGTTTATAGATTAGTTGTGTTAACAACCCTTTACTTACGAGTAAATAAATGATTTTAAAATTTTAATTATAAAAATTATTACAAAATTTTACTCATGAATGTGTATGTGTGTATATATATTTCAAATTTCCATGAATGACTTTTTTTTTATATATCATTTGTCAAGTTGTTTTATATACTAATAGTATTTTTTTTATCAAAATCTGACAAATATTATATTTCAATTTCTCAAAAAAATCATTCTGCATTTAAAAGAAATTAAAATTTCATTCTTAATTTACTTAAACATATTAATTAAAACAGCTAAACATATTTTTAAGTTATTCAAACATCTAAGCTAAACATAATTATCTAACATAATATTCTTTTTGGACTATTCATTTTGCAAAGTGACAAAAGTGAGCTGTTGAAAAAAGCTCTCTAATTTCTAATTATCAATCACAGCATTAAATTCATCGAAACAAAATCAAAGCTTATTTTTAAGGTGCACTAGACAGGAAGTCGCCGTGTATTGCAAGGAGAAAATATTCAGGGCTTAATACTTATAAATATGAAACATCCTCAAAGATAAAAAAAAAATTATAGAAATGTACATAACAGAACAGTTTCTGTGTTTTGTAGATCTAGCCAACAAACTAAAACACAAAGAAGAAAGCTGAATCTCTACTATCCTTACAATGATACTGCTCAATAGATATTTACAACATTAATATCTCTCTGCTAGTCCAAGAAGTTCTTTACAATTCATCCATCCCACAACCAGTTTAGCATCAATCCCATTTTTTTTTTTATCTTATTTACTATATATTTTTTTTAATTCCTTTTCTTTGATCCTAGTTTGTGAAGACAATAATTTAAAATGAAAAAAAAGGAATAAATTTCCAAAACTCTTCAATGTGAGCCACTGAACTCAGATGACATATCAACCCAAAAACATTATGACATAAATCTCACTGCTGACTTGAATCCTGTCAAAGTATAGAGCTGAAACTTTCGATGGGGTCAGATTCTTCAAGCATTGAAGCTGCTTGGAAGCAGTCAGCGGCATCACTTATTCGGCCATCTTGCTTGTAAAGCAATCCCAAGTAATACCAAGCCATGCGTTTAGTGGGTTCTATTCGGATTGCATCAGACACTGAGCTTCTTGCAGCAGCAGCCAAATACCTCGGACCCACTTTTTGAATCATAGCACCCATCAAAATCTTGCATGGGACATGGTTTGGTTCAACTAGTACACCATTAATAGTAGCAAGAAGAGCTTCTTCATTTTGCCCGCGTCCTTCAAACAAAACACCTGCCAAAGCACACAGGAACATATAAAGTTCTATAAAGATCCCCTCAATATATTCATAAAGTGTTAAAATTTTAAGGATGGCATGTGGATCCAGCCTTAAGCTGATAGGATTATGGATTCAATATGGTACCCAATAAAAGCTTTTGCCTATCTAACAAATGCTCTTAATTTTGTTAAGTAATGATAGGAAACTTGAAACAACACAAAGGTTTTGGTCTTGCCTTGAGTGTGCATTATTGCTGCAGAGTATTTCTTCAACTCCCTCGCCTTCTGTAGACAGATTTCAGCATCCTTCCAATGAGAAAGACTAGCATATAAATTTGCCAGACCATGCCAAATATCAAATTCATTTATTTTATCATCCAAAACCTGGAACGAGTTGACAAAATTGAAGTCATTGATTTCGAAATCAACAGTTTATAGCTGAAGTCCCATGAAGCAATAAACATCTCAGTTGGGGAGAGGAGGAGGGGCATTTCTTTCCTTTCTCCCCATCAACCAAAAACTTTCTCAATAAAACCAGAAAGAAAGAGGAAGGAAGCACTTAAAACTCAGTGTACAAAATGACAATCAAAAGGAAATATCCGACCATAAGAACAGCATAAAAGAAATGTATAAAAGCAACCGTCTTTCCTATACATTTTTTTCTTCACAGACAACAGCCATCTACACAAAACCAACTCAACTTTTTTACTCAGGTTACCCTTTTGTAACACTAAGAATGCTTGCTACTGCAAATTTTGTTTGGTAATTAACATCTTTAACTTCTTCTAAGTCAAATCTAAAATGGATAGAACTGTACTTTGGAGTATCATTTTGCACAATAGGAATCTCCTCTTCAAGTGCCTTCAACTGACAGAATTTAGAGGAAACTGTTAAAATCCAATTACAAGGTGTGGAACTTTGAGTTCCATATTAGATGCATGAGATTTCAATTTGAGGTTTACAAGGCCTTGGAGTATCTAACTACAAAGGCTAAACATTGTGGTGTGGTTCTCTCACTGTTCTTATTAATTGATATTGGAGTTTTTCACCATGTTTCTTAGCTGTAAACAAGCAAAGTGGGTGGTGATACCGTGGTGTAATGTTCACAACACTGTTTAAAGGACCCAGCTTGCATGCTGAAACTGTGGTGTATGGTGAGATGTAGGATCCAATTACAATGTACAATACTTTTCACATTGGTAGAATGAGAATGTGTTGTGGGGTTCATAAAGCCTACTGGTTTCTAAGTATAATTGTGGCTTCTGTAGTGTCATGACTTAACTTTTAGGATTAAGTTGGGCTTAGGCCAAATTTAAGATAGTCTCAATGCTTATCATAAATACTTATTTTGGTCGCCATGCAGCTTTCCAAAATGCAATAACATTTTTGAAAAAGAGGCTAAATTGCAATTTTGGTCCTTCTTTGGTCTCCCTATTTCTTTCCTGAGATTTTAGTCTCCAAATTTAAGAAAATTTCACAAGTTTGGTTTCATCTGTAATTTTACATACTTCTATTTCATTTATTTTGGTACCATGAAAACATAATTTAATTAATTAAAATGTAAAATGTAGAAGTATGCAAAATTAGAGATTGGAAAAAAATTGCAGATTTTCTCAATTGTAGAGACTATAAATCATGGGAAAAAAAAATAAAAGGGCTAAAATCACAGATCATGATTAAATGGGGACCAAAGTAGCACTTTAACAAAAAAATTCAGACCTACTTGGCCTGCAGTTTTCCTAGAGCAATGCAAAATAAAAACATCAGACCTACAATCTCCACATTACCAAATTATCAATCCTAGTTAGATAGAGGTGTGTTGCGATCCCAGATCAAAAAAATTCAACAGTTTTTATCCGAAAAACTAAGTGTGGCAGAGCAATCTATTCATCCATCATCCATCCAATCCACCCGTTACAAAAATATAAAACAAAAAGATCCCATGAAATCCATTCATTTAATTATGTGGAAAGTTAATGATCCATCTACTATTTTAAAAAATCAAATGGCTCCTTCCATCAATACTTAATGGATCAAAATCACTCTAATTAATTCTTTTCATAATTAATCTTTCTTAAATTTACTTCAAAAAATATATTTTTTAAATTTGTCTAACAAAATATATTTTTGAAATTTTATTTAAAAATATAATTTTAAAAATTTACTTTTTATTTATTAAATATATTATTTTTATGGGTAGATTGCTTTGGGTTGAATTTCTATCAAATAAATCAAGATGGATCATATTTTTTTAATTAAATTTTTAATGGGTCAAAATTGATTAAAGACTTTTTTCATCTAATACATTACAATCCAAAATAAAACTTGTCCAATCTGTCCTGTGTGTCTCCTCTATCCAAAGACCTAAAGGAATCTTACCTTTGAACTAATTTGGAAAGACCCAAAGGATTTCTTCTGGGCTTGAACCAATGCAAGAAGGTATCTATAGGTTTCAATAGCATCCATGGGTCGTGATTGGCAGATCTTCAGCTTTGCTTTCAGCCTAAGCAGTGGTCCCTGCTCCCATCTTGCAGTCTGATCTAAAGCAGCATCTATCACCACTTCAGCTTCTGAGTATCTTTGCTGTGCAGACAAAATTAGAGCAAGCAATCTCCAAGATTTCAACGCAGAACCACCTGTTTGATTAAAGAAATGCCTGGCAGAGCGCAAAGCAGCAGACAAATTTCGTTGTTGTGCATAATGAACAGCCAATTCAAAGATCAGATCAGAATTGTTTGGCTCCAATTTGATTGCTGCTACCAATGACTCCAAAGCTTTGGAATGAAGGTGAGATCTCTCTACGTCAGAGGAGGCAATTTTAGCTTGCTTTCCCAGACAAAGTCCTAACATCCGAAGAGCAACGCCTTTCAAATGCTCCTTTTGGTCATGAGCATTATTGACTGCCCTCTGTGCATAGTTCACTCCCTCAGCAGCAAGATGGGGATCCTCACTGCAGATCCGAGCTGCTAACAATAATGATGTAGGGTCATTTGGTCCTTCATGTTTGTGCAAAGATTTCCTTAGCAGGCTCAGAGCACAGTCATTTTGTCCAGCTCCACTATAACATAAAGCTAAAGTGTTCCAACAATCAATTCTATGGTATACTCCAGGCATCAATTCTTCAAGTTGCTTTGCTAAAATAGATGTTTGGCTACATACAGAAAGTGCAAAAGTAAGGTGTTCCATGACTGAAGGATCCCATTTCATCTTGCCAAGGCTAAACTTTCTCAAAAGAATCATCAATAACAGAATAGCCTCTTCAAGATTATTTTTAGGCACATATGATCCATCAATCTGAACTGCTAAACTAGGTGGACTTGCCTCCACCCCGCTGTATAGCAAAAAGATAACAAATGACTTCTGAATTCTTGCACAGTAATGATTATCAAGGTTCCATTGACTAAGTAGGGCTCGCCTATAAGCAGAGATTGCCTCGTCATAGCAACCAGCTTGTTTCCAAAGCTCTGGAAGGAGCTCTACTGCATGGCTGACTATCTCTTGCAATTTATTATCCACTTGAATATCAGCAACACCCAGATAAAATATCTTCTCAACAGCATCAAGTATACGTTTGCAATTATTAGCAGCCTCTGCATAAATCCATTAAACAAGCATTTCAATATGTCCATTCTGATTAAGAAAACATTCCCTTCTAGAAGAAAAAGCAATATTATGAAAGTAAAGGTAAGGTGGAGAACAACTTTCAACAGTCAAGGTTATATATGATACCAGTAAATTTCCCCAGTTTTTGCAGAGACTTGGCTTTTAAGTAGATGGCTTCAAACACCAAACTAGCAGCATGCTGAGAGACTGAGACTGATTCGGTGTGAGCACGACCTTTCTTGACCGGTGTTTTTTCAGAAAAGGAAGATTGCAACCGCTGTATGGCAGCTTGGAGATCAATCCCATCAAACACACGAAGAGCACCTTCTACATTACCTCTCTGATACTCCAACTTACCAAGAAGAGCTCTTGCTTCCTGCAAGGTTTTAAAAGTAACATCAGGACAAAACTCAATGATCTGATTAATTTCTCCCCAAAAACAGCTGCTCCAATCCAGTGCCAAGAATCAATGCATGCAATATCTTCATATACAAACATTCAAGATATCATTTGTATCAAATTTACACAGTACAGATTATGAGGTCTATTTCTTGTATTGACATATTTTTTGTAGCTTCATGAAATCCAATTATAATTACAAATCGCAATCCATGATATGTTTGATGCTCACATAAGAATAATGAGTACTACGACACACAAAAACTGCATGCTAGATAAGGCAGACCTTATTCCTATAAATCTAAATGTTGCTCCAAACCAGAAACATAAATCAAGACAACATAATGAAGTCTAATTAGCAAACATGATGAACGAGTAATAAGTACATGCTAACTTCTAACACTTCAAAAAAGTTCAAAGATAATTATCGCAACCATTTGCCATCAAGATCAGCTTCCTGCAACAAATATAAGTGACAATTTGGCCCTCGATTTTTTCTTCTTACTATTTGAAAATATGAAATGCACAATCCAGAAGCAGCTGCCACCAAAGGTCATAAAAGGGAAACAAAGGGGGAAATAGGGAATATTTTGCAACACAAATAAATGGCTGACACAAGCTAGTAAGGTGTGGGAGTATTAACAAACAAACCTCAAAATTGAGTGACAATGCTTCTTTCAACGAATCTTCTGCTTCTTGAATATTTCCTTGATCAAGCTTGGCCTCAACTTCTGATGCAACCATGCGGCTTCCATTCGCGTGGAACTCTCTAACTGACACGCGCCCATGCTCAGTGGACTCCATCAATCATTTCCCTCCAACCTGCACACACTCCATAACCACCCTTTCCACGTAAGTTCCATTTTTTGTCCCTTAGAAGCTTCAATGCCATAAGTACATGCTCACAGAATCTAAACAAAAACTCATACAAACAAGTCCAAAATCTTTGGTATCACAAAGAAAAACAAAGTTCCCCATTTCACACGGCATTGCTCAGAACTGATCCTACCAACGTCATATACGATACAACTCCCTAGAAATGCTTGCTTTTTCACTTCAAAACTGGTTTTTGATGTAATGGGGTTCCGTGATAACACAAAAATGATCAAACTTTGGAAGAAAAATTGAAAATTGCAATAAGACAACAAATGGGGGAGGGGGGGAAATTGCAGATCCAGGAAAGAAGCTGGAAAATGGAAGAAGGAATAAAAAAAGGTTGTGACTGACCAAAGCAACGTGGCGTTGGAGAAAAGGAAAGAGATGCAACAGTGACCTAAAGGAAGATCTATGAGAGGGGACCCTTGAATTTTATCAGCATTTGATCAAAGTTGATTTGCTTGTCGTGTTTGAGGGAAAAAAACAACAAATAGAAAGAAACAGAAGAAGAGTGGTGGGTGGTGTGAGGTCAACCGCTGTTACAGCTGGTGAGAGAAGAGAATGACCAAAATTGAATGTCCAAGAAAAGTAACAGCTAAATACTCTGACTTTTTTTTTAAATAAAATACAAAATTTTATTTTTTTGTAACTTTTGATTTTACCACTATGGATAATGTAGACTTTCTTACACTGTTAATTAATTCAAACTTAGTTTATTTGTAGCTTCTATAATTGTTGAAATAATTAAACATTTTGATAGTAGAAATTTAGTATTTATACTCTTTTTAAAATAAACCTAAATTTATGCACTATCTTTAAAATACACATATGTAATAATTTTTTTTCTATCTTGCTAAAATGATTACACTATTTCCTATTTTATCTTTTTTTAATAATATTACCATATGTGAGTGTATTTGACTTATAAGACACTTCCCTAATTAATAGAGCACTTTTATACATATGATATAATTAAATACGTATTGATTAAATTTAAAATTAATATTAATCTTCTCATTAGCATTTATTAATATATTTACCTTGTAAGTTGTACTCTTTATTTGGCTTAATTAAATTTTAAATTCCTCTTAAATGTGATTATTTTAAATTAAATTTCTATTAAATATTTTTTGATCTATTGACTATTTAAAATTTTAATATTTTTTAATTAAGTTTCATTTGTTTAAGTTTTTTATTAGTTAGATAATATGATTATTATTTTATACAGAAATTCTATTATCTATTTGTCGTGTTAAAAGATGTGAGGATTTCTGATTCATATAAAAGGATAAGGTTAATGTAAAATTAACAGAAAAACTTTATCACCTTAATTGAAAAAAAAATATATTGAATAATAACATGATAGTGATCACATGAAAATAATAACAATATCAATATTTAACATATTTTTCATTCAAATAATAAAAGTTTATTATCATTTTATATTAACTTTAATATAATAATTTTATATTATACACTAAAATCTACTTGGATACAAACCTAATAAGATAATAGTCCCGTCTTTAAGTTAATGCAAAAAATAAATAACAAAAATTTAATTAAAAGATATAAAAAATTTAATATTCAATTAAAAAACTAAAAATCAATTAAAAATACTTAAATTTGTGGAAGAGTTAAAACTTGATTAAATATTATTTATTTTAATAGCGTGTTAATATTTATAAGTAAAATAATAAAAAAGGAAATAAAAATGTATAAAAAGAACAAAAATAAATGAAGAAAAATAATTTTTTATCATTAATAATTTTATTTTACTTATATTTAATAGATTTATTGTTATTATTATTATTAAATGTATATATTAATAAAAAAATTGAAACATAATATATTTAAAATACAATTAGTTAAATAGTTATATAATCGATCAAATCTAAATATTATTAAAATATTTAGAATGTAATTTATTATATTTTTAATATAATGGTACATATTTTGATAATATTTCTATATCTAAAATATAATATGATTTTGAATTTGCTTTTTTCTTCAAATATGTGTAATTGACTTTTTTGTTTTTATGTTTTTCACACATATTTTCATGTTTTTGTTATTTTGCATTTTCAAGTGCAAACATTCTAACACTATTTTGGAATTATGGAGTGAAAATTGGGAAAATAAGAAAAGAAAGAAAAATATGATAAACAATAAATTTTTTTAAATTAAATAAAAAATAATGAAAAAAGATAAATGAGTAAAACAAATTATACACACATATATCATATATATATATATATTGATTTGATAAAAATGAAAAAAAGACATTAATTGTTTTTTTATGTAATATCCAAATTATCTTTAGTATCATACTAAGTAAAATTAAACATACAAATTTGATACCAGTATATAAAGATATTTTTGAAAACTTTTAGGTCATTCCATGAAAATTGATTTTTAGGTGAACGTCACCGTTTAATACTCTCTTTTTCTCACTAAATTTTGTGGCGAAGTCACTATATAATCATAGTATAAAGGAATAAAAGGTGGACTCAGAAGTAATATTAAAATGGAACAAAATAATGTTAGAAATATTATATATATATATAATACTAATTTTACTATATTCTATCAAATAAAAAATTTAATTTAAAAATACTTATACTATTATTAAATTATAATTTATTATATACAGTAAACTTATTGATTTTTATAATGATTTTTTGACCTGCAATTTAACTTAAAGCTCTTAAATGTATTTAAGGAACAATAAATCCGCCGAATTAATATTATTCGTATTTAATTTTAATAATTAATGTAACTTTTAAAATTGTAGTACTAAGTACAGATATTGTGTTTTATATAATTTATTTCAATTAATAATTAAAATAAAATACAAATCTTAAATTATTACATGTATCTAAATTTTATTATATGTTATTCCAATAATTATTTTTTATTGTATAATTTTTTTGAAAATTAGTAGTTAAGGATATAAGTTGAATAATAAATTATTATGTAGTATATATTACATTTTAATATATTTTTTAGTTAAACATTAAATATAATAATTGATGTTATAAACATTAAAATTATAATGACAATATCTTATTTGTCAATAATCAGATTTTAGGAAAAATATATTCGATGTCAAATATTTATTTTATTTAAATATTAATATTTTATAAATATGTAAACAAAGAATACTACAATAATTATTTATAGTGATACATAATGAGAGAATTCATTTTGTTAAATGTATTTCATATATCTATTTTACTCTTAATTATATTTCAAATTTATTAAAAAACCAATATAAACTACGTATATATCAAAATCAATTACATATTATAAACATATTTGTATGTAATCATTGTTAAATATAAACATATTATAAACAATCCACTATATTTGTATGTAATCATCATTATCTCTCTTTTTTTTTTAAATATAGAAGCATCAGATTTTTCTTTCTCATAATAAAATTATTATTATTATTATTATTACTGAATATTGCGTTAAATTTAAAAGAGTTCACGAGGTTTCATTTAAATAATATATATATTAATCAAATTAATTGTTATGGGTACATACGTAATGGAAAAAAATAGTTTGCATATAAATATTTGTTGTGTATAGAGGAAGCGAAAAATAGAAGAGAGAGGTAAATAGCAAAGATGAGAGAAATTAAGAGATAAATAATGAAAGAAGATGATAGAATATATTGCAATATAGTGCTTTTTTTAAGAAAAACTACCTATATTAAGAATAAACAAGAAAGATGTGTATTACTTTATAGAAAAAAAATATAATAGAAAAATAATTTGTGTACAATAAACAATCATATTTCCTCATATATTGCTATTACATTATACTAGTACAACACATCAAAATCATTAATGTGATTAAAAAAAATAGTTAATGTAATAATTATCATAGTAAAAAAAGTTAAATTATATATAGAATAAGTTAAGAAAAACCTCTTTTATTAATTATTATAGTTATCACAATTAAAAAGTAGTTACAGAACATAGAGTGAAATCACAAAAAATATTTAAAAATATTTTTAAATATCCTTTATTAAGTGTTATATATATATATATACTTTATTTATTTTTTAATTCATCATAAAAAATAATAATTACATAACCCATGCACTAGTTAAAGTCATATATAGTAAAATCCTTAATTTTTTTTTTTTGGGTTTTCCATTCCTTTTGTAAACACTCATGGCTTGTTTTATTCAGATAACTAAATTTCTTAATATTACTTAGTTTATTCAATCAACGTTAGTCACTTATAATGACAATATTTATAAATCACAACAAAACAATAAAATCAAAACAAACAAATGTTCACACAACAAACTAAAACAAAACAAACTAACATTTACAAGCAAGCAATTAAATAGTATATATTTTTTTATCTGATAAAAATCGTTAACTTAAAAGTTATTTTCAAAATCTTTAATTTTTTTTCCTTAATGCATTAAAAAAAATCTTCCAACATCCAAATAATGATATTTAAAATGTCTTCAACTTAGATGAATTGATTGTTGACATTTTGTTCCATAAAAGCATCAAATAATAAATCAAACAACTTATTATGTATCAAAAATCAAACATCCTATGTATAAATAAATAAACTTCCCAAGAAATGCAATGTACTCCGCTCAGAAGCAATATTAGCTTAACTAAGTTTTCTTTATAAAAAAAAAATCATCTTTAATATAGATTAAATACTAAATAAACATCGTTTTCAACAAAAAATTTAGTCTTATACTAATCCTTTTTTCTTATATATATATAATTAACAGTGCAAGAGAGAATTACTTATTCTAGGGCCTTTTTAAAAAAAACCAAGTTAGCATATTTTTCAAATAAAATATTAACTTTTTCACTTTTTTTAGTTTTTTCAATAAAAAAGTAACTATTATTTAAGAAATTCCGGAAATAAAAAAAAAGTGTTATCTAACCAAGGAAATAGCCACCACTTTCTGAAACCTCCCTCTCCACTTCTCCAACACTCTTTCACTCTTCACACCATGGATTTGCTCTCAATCTCTCCCTCTCACCCTTCACCTTCCCTTCGCACCCTTTCCCTAAACCCTAAGACCCCCATTTCCTCTTTCTCCCCCAAACCCTCTCTCTCTTTTTCGCGCTTTTCCAAACCCATCAGAACCCCACCACGATGCGTCTTCACGGCTTCGCCAATTCCTTCCAAAAGCCCAAACTTTGGGTCCGAATCTCAAATTCCCAGTCTCACTTTCCAGCTCTCCGCGCCGCAGACGCCTGCGACGGCCGCGAGAGGGGCGGAGGGCGACGTGATGGGGCTGCTGCTGAGGGAGAGAATCGTATTCCTCGGGAGCAGCATCGATGATTTTGTGGCTGATGCTGTTATGAGTCAGTTGCTGCTCTTGGACGCCCAAGACCCCACTAAGGATATAAAGCTCTTTATTAATTCCACTGGTGGTTCTCTCAGGTTAGATGAGGTTTTGGTTGTGGGGTTTTTCTTATTTTTTAGAATGGTAATGAAAATGTGTATGGTAAAGTGTCGGTATTATGAATGGAAGTTCAAAGGGTAGGAACAAAAATACTTTTTTTTTCTCATTTAATTGATTTTTCTGAGTAGATATGGAGAATTAGGGATAGATGGCAACTCTTAAGAACCAAACTTAGGTCTAAGGGAAGAGGAAGAAGCTAACCTTTCACAACTTGACAAATTAAGGTTTGGAAATTCTAGCTTGGGGCGAGTTTTTACATTTAATGTCTGATAGTATCTCGAACATTATATGGATACCTTTAATGAACCAAAAAAATATTGTGTTTAATTACTGTTTGTAGTGGTGGTTGCTGGTAATGGAATGTTTAATTGATGATACTGCTCCTAGTTGAAGTTTGCTTTGAATGAAATTAACAAGAAACATGAACAAGCTTGTTTGATTGAACAAGGGAGTTCATGTATAATTTGGGATGGGCTTTATGCCTTTTTCTTATTGGTTTTCTGATAGATTATTTTGGTGTATGTAAACCCTTCACTGGGCTGTTCATAGTGAAATGCCTTTTATTTTCCTGCCTGCAGTTTATATTATTCAATGTTAAGCCTATTGAATGGTCTTCATATGTTGATGATATTATTCTTCTATTTTAGTTGTGGCATTGCAAATTTTGTTCTAATTTCTGTTGAAGAGTTTTGCTTAGTTGTTACTTTTGCCTTTGGAGTTTGCTGTTTAAGGAGGACATATTGTTCCCGACTAGAAACTTTTAGGTTCCTTTGCCTTATGTTTTAGTTTTCAATTGATATGTTCATCAATAATTGCAAAATGTCACCTTGTTTTAAGCGAGACTAAAATGGTTTGAGGTGTACCGGGTTTATATAAGTTATACTCGGTTTTTGTACTCTCAGATATAAGGGATTGGTTCTAATCATGGCTTACAGCCATTTTATAACATTTCATGACTTGGTATCTTCGTCTTGTTTGTTATGATAATCTAATAATCCAGTTTTTTATTTTTATTTTTTTTATTTTTATTTATTTTTTTTTATTTTTTTCTCTCATAACTTTTCTAGTTTTTACAAGTTGATGTGCTTGAGGGACTCCAAACTGTTAGGTGGTCATTTTTATTTCAGGGAAAAAACAGATAACCCCTTCCTTTATGTCCCGTTTTCACATTACTTTATTACAGTTTGATGAAAGGGGAAGCTTTTCCCTCCTGTGGTGGTATATTAGTTGCACCATGCTCTGTCTTGTTTTGATGTTGTAGTGGAATTAACCTGTGAACAAACCCCAGCAGCATGTAAGCCACGTGCCTTGAAATATTCAAATCTCTGATCTTTAAAAGATTTTAGTTTTGGGAAATTTTAGGATGTAGAGACCTATCTTTTGCTGCAAATGATTTGGGCAAGTCAGTTTGGCTGTGCTATGTTTTCTATTATTTATTATGTGGTGCCTATTGTTGGAGGGGAATGCTGGAATTTTGAAGGACATATTTGTATTGACACCTCTTAGTACAAAGGAATGGCTTTGGTGTATGTTCAAAGAGAATCCAGATCACCACTTTGGTTTAGATTTTCTCTTCACCTATTCCTTTAATTTGGTTACTTTTGCTTTTATACACTTGTCTTTCTCCATTCTAGTACTAATGAGAACTAAGGCCATATCAGAAAGTTTGACAAGAGCTTGTTGTTGGGCTGGCTAAGTCCTTTTTTTTTTTTTTTCAGTCTGCACATGTTCCTATGCACATTAAAGCAATCCATGTAGTTGGTGTCATTTTCTTCAACAGATGCCTGGGGTCTAGAAACTGAAACAAACACAATTTAAGTAATGTTTTGATTAAACCATAAGGTTCCTTTCATATTGGGTTGACAAATTGGTCCCTTATGATATTAGGAAGCTACGAGAATTAATTGGAAGTCTGTACAGAATATAGATTTGCTTGGAGTTATGAGCATCTGTTGGATTTCCTTTGTTAAATGATTGAATACCAATCTTCTCTGCATGGTGGCTTTTTCATTGCAAACCCTTGTTCTGTTTGATTGCTTAATCCTTTTCTCTGCTTATTTACTTTGCTTGTTTTTAATGTAGTGCTACAATGGCCATCTATGACGCCGTACAGCTTGTGAGGGCCGATGTTTCCACTGTTGCACTTGGAATTGCAGCATCAACAGCTTCTGTTATCCTCGGTGGTGGCACCAAAGGCAAGCGCTTTGCTATGCCAAACACACGAATTATGATTCATCAACCTCTTGGAGGTGCTAGTGGACAAGCTATAGATGTAGAAATTCAAGCTAAAGAAGTTATGCACAACAAGAATAATATCACAAGAATTATATCAGGTTTCACTGGACGCTCATTTGAGCAAGTACAGAAAGATATTGATAGGGATAAATACATGTCTCCAATTGAAGCAGTTGAATATGGAATTATTGATGGTGTAATCGACAGAGATAGAATTATTCCTCTCATGCCAGTGCCAGAGAGGGTGAAATCAACACTAAACTATGAAGAGATAAGTAAAGACCCTAGGAAATTCCTGAACCCTGAAATTCCTGATGATGAGATATACTAGCTAGTGATTGATTGTGGTATATCCTTGATCTCAATGTTACAGGGATAGCAAGTATACACCATTTTGTGTTAGGCCTGAGGATGCTGTAGCAGACCCTGAAAGGTGTAGGGTTGTCTTATATGTGTCTTGCATTTTTAATTTATTTTGTGTGGGTGAGTGAAAAATTATGGTGCAGTTATGGAGAATTTTGTTGGCTATATAATTAGCTCGATTGTTTTATGGTTAAATCACTAACTAGCCTTTTTTCCCTTTCATAAAAATGAAGTTGTAGCAGATTTTAGGGTCACCCAATTCCTTACCTTCTGTGAGGGGCTTCCATAAAATCTTCATGCTTCATGTTAGGTTCAAAATCTTCTCTTATACTCTATTTTAGCTCGGTTTAGGTGCGTAAATATGTGATATAATCTAAACATAAAATTATGATGCAATTTTGGTATAAATTTGTTGTGGAGTATTCTCTCCCATTGTCAATAAAAAAAAGTTTAGAAATATTCTGTACTAGTACATATTAACCATTAACAATTTTTATCCCAAAATACGAGTCTTTATATTTTATCATAATTAGATGCTTATAATTTCTAATTGAATAATTGATAATAAATTTGGTAATTATAGAAGCATTAATATATAAAACGTAAATGATCACATTGTGTATAGTTTGTAAAGGTTGTGCAAACTTAACAAGCAAATAAAAACAAATTTGAAAATATTAGATGGGTTACTAAATTTTGTTATAACAGACCAAAACAACATAAACGTCCCGGAAACTACAATGTAGTTGTCACACATTCAAACTTCAAATAAGGATGTCACATCTTTTATTTTAGAACTCTATACATTAGCTCCTATTTAATACCTTCATCAATCAACTAAAAAGGACTTATCATTCAATAGCAGAAGGCCACATTTTGTTGTAAATATTTATAATTTAAAATTTAAAGTTTAAATGTATTGTTATTGAATCCGTTATATTTTGATATAAAAACTACCCATTATCATATTTGATCCTTATTTTTTGGAAACTCAACTTCACTAGATCAAATCTTTTCTAATCGTTATAGATTTGAAGATTTTGATTTTTTCTGTTCACTATATATTTAGGGAACAATTATATTCCAGTTTTTCTTCTTTTCAGAGGCAATTTGAGAGATGAGTTTTCACAGTTCATTTATAAACTTCAACAAACTGAATTTTGATTTACACGAGATGCCAAATTGATTACGAGAATCAAATTACTCCTCAAAAGAAAAAGGGATCTGCAATGGTAGTTAGAACTCAAGAAAAAAAGGCAAAGCCGTTAGCAAACAAAAAAAAGAAAGACACGAGAAACTAAAAAAAAATATCTTGATTCTTTTTGAAAAACTAAGAATAATTTGGATTTGCCGACCGATTTTTCCGTCATATTGCAAATTTTTCGTGGTATTACCTTTTTCAACTGCATTTCATACATTGAATGAAATCAACCTCTGTATTGGATTTAATCAATGTGAGACAATGTTTCTTTTCAAAATTCTCAGAACAAAGATTAAAGTATTCCTGTCCCTATACATTTATTTATATTTTAATAATAATTTTTAATCTTTAATATTTTCCTAACAGTCTAATAATATAGTAACAAAATAAGTAATAATTTGATTATATCTCTTTATTTTTATTGTAAAAAGTTATATCCATCTCGTTCCAATCCAATAATAAAAAAACTCATCCAAATATTTATTAAATATTTTTATAAAAATATAAAAAATATGATATTATCAAAAACTTAATAAATAAACATACAATTTATTCCTATCAATGTGAAATAACAAAAAAATAATAATAATTACATAGACTTCAAAATAAATAGTAAATAAAATAAGAATAAATATAATTAAAATAAGAATAAATATGATAACATAATTGATATATAATTACCATCTCCTAACTAATTTAAAAATTTGGATACGGATTTATTTCTCCTTGAAATGAAGTTTGCTACACATAATATTTATTTAGTGTAATTTACTTTTGGTATCTTCCATCAGTGCAATTTTACAACATTATTATAAAAAAGGCTGGGAGACTAAATTGAAAGTAATTATACGTTAAAATAATTGTAAGATAAGGACTAAACGAAATATTTTTTTTCTGCTAAAGTTTATTTAAAAATAAAGTGTACGAGTGTCATGAATAGAAAAAAGAAAATCTAATAAAGTAATCAGATAAAATTTTCAACAAACAAACACAAATTATGAACAGTGATATTTTAGACTTATATAATATAGAAGAAAACCAAAAAAGAAAAGAAAAGTGTGAATAATGATAGATACTGGTGTGTAGGTCAACCTCTGTGACGAATGAAACAAAACGGTGCCGACCGATGAAGAGTGGAGGGTGTATTAGTACTAATTGGTGATTAATGAAATAATTAATTATGACTAATTACTATCAGTGGCTGTCACAGTTTCAAAGCCAAAAAGAGCAGCCTTGTCTTTTTTTGCTCGAAAATTAGGTAACTTGTGCCGGATGAACCAAATGTTCCTTCTCCTTAAGATGCCGTTCCATACTTTGACTTTCATATTCAAACTTCACACCAATATATTATTCACAATCAAAGTCTCTCCATTTCTTCCACTAATTATGCCTGCACGACACAAAATATATTCCATTTTTTATCTTCAATTCTCTTCTCTCCCTGTCTCACCATGCATCAGTTAAAACATGCAAAAACTACCATAACTGTAATCACATGCAAAGGGGTCCATGTTATGCAAGCTGATTTCTATGGTTTATTATAAAAAATATAATAAAAAAGTGTTAAAAATCTCACACTGGAAGTTAGTTTGGTAGAATTGATTTAGGTTTAAAGTTCACTTATTAATTAGATCCTATACTAAGACATATTAGACCATTAAATATGTAGTTTAAGTTGAAGATCCTACATTAATTAAAAATAAAATTTTTCCATATATAATATATAAGTTATCACTTTATAAGTCAGATATATAAAGTTGAATTAGACTTAAAGTTTATTTTTTTTTTAAAATAACTCTATTAGGATTTTATAATGATAACATCTTAACATATTAAGAAAAAAACGTTTATAAATTATGTATAGTATAAACTTTTAAATGAAATAAAACTTTTTTATATATTATCCGATCATGTTATCGGATTACTATTGGACCACTATAAAACATGTAGTCCCATATACGAAGGAGATATATTGAGATATTTCATGTCAATTAGAGATAAATAAAATATATATAAATATAAATCTCAACTTACAAACTGATTTTGTAAGATTGAATTAAATTTAAAATATAAAAATATATTACTATATTAGAAAAGAAATATAGATAATTTTTAGTATACACTTTTTAAATTGAAGTAGAACTTTTTTTATGCATGTAAATAAGAATTGAATTTATCGATAAGAAAAATAGGATCATTGACCAATATGAAAACTAAAAGCACATTTTTGTTTGGAAGGGAATATTTATTTGAAGATTTGTTGTGATTAGCTACGAAGGATGCAAGTAGCATATTGATTAATTTGCCTGCAAGAGTTGCATGATTAAGAGAGGTGCTTAACCATGTTCTCTTGTTTTTGTTCCCCAGTTACGTAACCAAAATTGATGTTGCAAGCAACCAGGCTGCTTCTGATATAATTGCTCGTTAATCATAATATATATATATATATATATATATATATATATATATATATATATATATATATATATATATATCATAGTTAGTATAATATTCATTCATCTGTATTTAGGTATGTGTATGTATGTAAACACGTCAGTGTGCAGCATACACTTGCTCCACTATATTTTATTCTACCGAAAGTTGGGTACAAGATTTTATGAATTACCAGTCACAATATTTTGTGACAGAATATATTTTTCACTTCTTAATATCCTAAAACTCACATGATGAAGGGTGTTGAGAGTTAATATTGTTAATCTAAATGTGTGTTAGAAATGGCCAACAGAGAATTGATGGAAATAATTAATTATAACTATTATTGTATTTTCGATGTCTTTTCAGTTAAATGGTAAAATTTAGTTTAAGTCAATATAGTAAAATTTAAGTATAAGTGAATCTTATTAAATTCATCTAGTAAGATAAAATTTATTTCATATGTTATAAACTAATTTTATTTTTAAGTAATATGAGATGTTCAACACTTTTTAACGATAATTTTTTAATAATTACTTTTAAACATTATGGTAATAATTTTAAAATTTGAAGTTACTTTTTAATGACAATTTCTTATAATCATTGTTAAAAATAAATAATAATGATTATAAGAAAAATCATCATTTAAAAAGGTGATGACTATGACAATTTTATAATTAATTTAATTTTATATTAGATTTTGGATAATGATAAATAGATTATTTTTGAATGTGAAGAAACAAAAACAATTTTTCTTATTTGTAATTGTTACTGAGAAAATGATAGTGATAATTTTGTTGAAAATAACAATTTTAAGGATGATTATAGGTTAATCATTGTTGTTTGATCACTTTAGATGTTAAAGGTCATGTAAAATTCTTTTTCTTTCACTTATTTCTTTTAGTTATTTTTCTTACATAATTTCGAATATATCACTAACACTCACTGCCTTTACTGTATCTTTATAAGAAAAAAAAATGTTATGTCCTTATTAATATATTACTATTATTATACTGTTGCGTTGTCATGTTATCATTATTCTCCATAAGAAGAAAAAAAAAATAGAAGTGTGGTTGTTGTCACACCTATGTGAGAAGAAAAAAAAATTATATTACCAAAATTCTCAGTATAATTTTTTTTATTATATTAGCAAAGTGACAATGATTTTATCTAATAAATGAAGATTGAATGAATTATGATTTTAAAACTGTCATTATAAATTGTTTTAAAACTATTATTATAAATCTCTTTTCTAAGTCTAAAAATGAGGATATACATCTTCTTTCCGTTAAATTTGAAGAGTTATTAGGACTAAAGTCTAAGTCTGATGATAAATTATATGCTAGGTGAAAAGTAAACTAAAGTAGCATTAATTATGTAAAAGCAAACTAGTTAATGTGATACCAAATTCAAATGTTCTACAATGTAACTTATCGTGTTTCTCTTGCAAAAGTTTTACCTTCAAAGTTTGTTTAAATAAGATGCACATACCAATCAAACCATTTCAGATGAGGCAAATAATTTTAGGGAGAAATGAGTGATGCAAAAGATTGATAGAAAAAATCATTTAATTACTATCAACAAAGCATTATTAATTTAAAAAAGAATCAAAGTCAAACCAATTTAGTAAGACCACAAAATAATGAAGCCAAAAAAATATTAATAAAAAGGAAGCAGTAAATGACATTATTTTATTGACTTTTTTTTTGTCATGCAGATTAGAGACAAACTGTGTCAGCGATCTCAAGAATGGAACTTGATGGAGACTCAGGAATACACAAATACAATGCAAGATGGTTTGAGGGAAATTATTCTCAGGGAGTGATATTGTTTTTAAATCTAAGATGCATAATCATTAAAATTACATTTAAACATGTTGCATCTCCTATACAAATAGAACAGTTTAGTTTTAATTCTTGTAAAAAAATTTGTACTTTGGGATATTTAATATTTTCGTACTTGTTTTTCTTTAGTTCTTACTTTTAATTATAGTGGGTTTATCATTAAAAATAAAAAAATATTAATTATAATAATTAAGGTAACAAACAATGCTTTAAATTAAGATGACTATAGTATTTTTATGCATAATTTGATTAAGTAACGTATTTATTATTCTTTATTATTAGGATAATTACGTATGAAAATATTTAATTTTTAATATATATATTAAATAATAATTTTTTATTACTTTTGTTAAATAATTATTACTTTTATGATGTATTAGAAAAATCATATTGCAATAAATCGGAATTATAATTATAATTTCAAGAGAAATGTAACGGAATTAAATTATAAACATCTAAAGAAATTATAATTTAAAAAATAATGTTAAAAGTAATTAATTGAATGAAAAAAGTAAGAATAATATTAAGAATAAGTAAGTTATATCTAATTACTTTATTTGTATAAAATAATAAATACATCACCTGATTAAATTACAAATTTAAAATATTTTATATTACGTTAAATATTCTAATTAAAATTTCATTTTTATTATTAAAATAATTATAATTTAAGATAAAGACTAAAAAATAAAATCAACAATATAAAACTAACTAAAAAAAATAAAATTGAGGGGTTATGTTTAAGCCTTAAATTTAATTAAAATCGATTATATTTTTATTTCTCCGCTTTAAAATAGTTAAAAAAAAGTCATTCACTGGGGTTGAATTAATAAGAAATTATAATGTGGATTTATGATAATAATTTTCAATGTTCAATTCGTAATACGTATATATAGCAAAATAAAATGGTCCTGGTATGCTTATATACTATTATAATAATAGAAGATATAAAAAGTTAAAATCATATATTGGAAATAAGTTGGTGTAACATCAAAATTTTCTTTAATAATGTGAAGATTTTGCTTCGTGTCCGACTAACATTTGTTATGGTTACCATAGTAGTTAAAGAATACTACATATAATATTAATATTTATTAAAAAAAATCACTAAATAAAAATATGTTTGTCATGTATTATTATAGATCACTGCTATTTTAAATGCAATATTATTATTTTTATAGTACAAAAAATACAAGCATATAAAATAGAGCAAAACTAAATTGAGTCTGGAACATGAATACATGAACCATTAAAGAAAATACTTTTACACTGTTTAACTTAAGAGACAATTAAATATTATAAGCCATTAAACTCCTAATTTAATTACTTAATGATTCTCATAATTTATCTAATCTTGAAATGCTCAGTTTTTTATATATTAAGAGAAAGTGTAATAACACGAGTCCTGAAAAAAATATTCCTATTGATTAAACCATAAGTTAACAAAAATAAATGAACTAGTTTTAAAAGTAAGAAAATAAGATAAAAAGGTATTTGAATAAGCAAATTTATAAACATCTTTAGGGCATGAAAAAAAAAACTAATATAAAAGAGTTTTTATAAATCATCTTTATATATAAATTAATTTTAACTAAAAAAGATTTTTTTTTTCTTTCTCAAATGATTTCTTATTAGTTGATGCATTACCATTAAACTGAAAAAAAATTGCTTATGACTATAAAGTCTCTATTTAAATTTTTACCCATACGCTCTTCATTTTTAACTTCATCACAAAAATGATGATAACATAAAACTTGAAATGTAAATCTTTGTCTGCAACTATTTATGAAACATGTTTATCTTTTACTATGTAACCATCACTGAGCAATGATTTTCACAACCTATGAAGAAATTACTTCTTGGAAGAGATTTGAAAACGTTGCTGCGGTGCTTACCCAACAATGAAAGCGCCATCTCAACAGCTTCCAATTTTAAAATCAGAAAATCCAATGAATATTCCTCAACATCCCTTTCACACTAACCTCTTCCAATTGCACCACCTGCGCCATTTGTTTAGTGCTTAAGATGACCAAATCCTCATTATTTTAATCTAATGATTCTCTTTGCTTCTTTCAAAAGCTAGAAACTTTTCTTACTTTTAAACCTGCCCATTAAACTCCCACGCGGTTTCTAACCATTGAAGCCTTCATTTACCGCCGCAACATTTCCACTTTGGTTGCACACAAGAGACAAACGAATGGTGCAAAGAATCTTTAGAGAATTTATTTTTCACTATTAGATGCCACTGTTCTGATATTTGTTTAATTTAGTGGGAAAAAGAATTTACTATTAAGCTTGTCATGGAACAAAGTAAATACTGAGTCGTACCACAGTTTGTTTTTCTGTAGAAGTGTTTTTGTGAAGTTTCACGTGTTAATTGTTACAGGGACCTGTTCCTGTGTTGCATGTTAGTTTTAGTCTTTTGGATAAAACAGTTTCTGCACTGATACTCATAACTCTTTGTTTTTTTCTCCCTTTTATAAAGTAATATTTGCTAGTTTGACAGAGTTTAGAGGCTTGTATTGTGGGGTTGAATTTTCAGAGAGTGATATATACGTTTGAAAAATGAAGTAGGTTATTTATTCATCTGGTTTTGGATGATGATATTATCATATACGACACAGAGTTCAGCAGAAAGCTTTGCTGTGAAACCTGAAAGGCTGAACCAAAGTTGAGTTGAAAGCAGTATCAAGCAGCTTCAAGTGTTGATCTGAGGCACAAGGAAATGGAAGGGAGGGGGTTTTCTGGCTTATACAAGAACTCAAGTGAGGAGTTGTTCCTGAAGACAGTGATGGAGAGTCCTATTGGTATGCCAGTGCCTACCATGGATATGTTGGGTTTCAAGGCTGTTTCACAAAGCTTCCGCACTGACAGTGAGGAACTCTTTAAACGTTGGTTAACAAATGGAGAGGCAAGCGACTACATATGATATATGATCATGTTACTTTGATGTTTATTGTTTATGTTCTTGTTTGTGTTGAGTATAAGATCAAAGCAGGAAAATTTCCATGATGCCATTTTGCTGCATATTTTCTTTTCAAGATTCTAAAGAATTCCTGAACTCCATATCTCTTTCTACTGTATATTTGAGCTTGACTTTGTACTTCAAGTACTGTTGTGATTTCTGCAAATACAAAATAATATGACACATCTTCAGTTTTCTTGATGATGAATTAATGCTATGTAGCCATTTTTTTGACTATGGAACTTGTACTTGGATGCTTCTTACCTTATGTTTTTTCATGCTTCATTTCTGCTTTCACTTTCTTTCAATTGATGATATCTGTTTCCTAAATCAGGGATACAATTCATCAAGCATGGGACTAAACAGTCGATTATCAAAGAGGTGAGTATGTTAGTGAAAGAAACACATTTTATTAGTATTAATTAGGTGAACTTCAGAATTAAAAAAGGTATGTCTATCATGACAGTATTAATCAAGATATTCAGTTGCAATTAACTGTGGTTTTCCGGTTCATCCTTCATTGAATCATTGTTTCAAAAATTTTAAACTTAAATTATATATTTTCTGGGACAACACACGAATTTCCTGATGCATAAGTCCTTATCCGTGTTTTGTTTTGAATCTGTGATTGTGTTGTAACTGCAGGATCTCCACTGAACTAGCAAATAATGTGTCTAGTCAGCAACATGTTAATGTAGCTTCAGAGGGAAGAAACAATGACAAATTATACACGCAAAATAACCCTTTGGACAATGATGTTTCAGGTGACATCAATTTTCAAATCGGGTAATTGTTGTAGTCTTCCTCAAACTGCTATACGGATGAAATCTTTGTAAACCTAATTTTATTCCATTGGACTTTATTGTTTCTTCCTTATTATCTTTATTGTGATTTTCTTTGTCAGCAATTCAATAAATGATATGATTTAGAAAGTAGTTCAATATTATTGCTTTTCTGACAGCCAATTTTTTTCAGAGATCCTGTTAGAGAACTACAATCTAGCAGTGACCTGTTTCTGGCCAAGGTTTGTATATGCTAAACTCATTGCTTAAGCTTTAGTTTCACAAAGCTTCATGGTCATTCAATGTATAATTATTAATGCAGGCATGGTTTCTTAGTGATCAAAGAGTAACAAGAAGCCGGTCCTCTGAATTGAGGTACCATTAACACACCCTCTATATTTCTGTTCTTCAAAGTCATGTTTACAAGAGGCACTTCAAATTATCACCTTGCACTATATTAGTTCATCTGTTGGTTTTTCTATGGTTACACTAGATCCTGAAGTTTTATATTTTTACTTCATTGTTGTTGAGTTAATGAACTATTTGTCTGAGAAATTTAGAAGCACTTATTTGCAGGCGGAGGTACACTGAAATGCAAAATGCTCAAACAAAACAAGGAATGGAATCAATGAGCATGGCCCCTCAACATGTAGTGGACACTAACAAACAAGAAATTGCAAATTTTAATGGTTTTGATTACATTACTGTGTGTGAGCTTCCAAGCCAAAAGGGATCATTCATGTCTCCATCCAACTCATCTTCTTCTACCTTCCACGCTCATCAATTGGTTAATGCTGATAAAGTATCATCTTGTGTAAGTATGCTAAAGGGTACATTACAACGCAAGAGACTATGGAACCAAGTTGAGAAAGAAGCTGCTGGAGATAGCTTAAATGGACTCTTTTGTCATCAAGAACCACTTTTCCAGACTGGCTTTAGTGAAGAACAAGAAAATTGGAATCATCAAAAGCTAATAAATGTGCAAGGAGCCTCTACTGGTCAAATTAAGGATCCTGGAGTTTACTTCGGCTCAGATGGTTTTGCAAATCAGACAAACCAAACATATGTGGGAAATGCTTCCCGGGAACCTTCTCAAAGTGAATCCTCTGCTGCTGCACCAGTAATCTCTTCTGGTTTAGATGCATGTGAAGGTCCCAGCAATTCAAATCAAAATCTTTGTGAAAGCTCGTGGAAACAAGTGGGAGTGAGCAGAAGTTCAGAAAATACTCAAAACAGAGTTAAAGGTATAAAAATTACTTGATGATAGAGTTGCATTATTTTGCCTACATCATTGTTCATTTCACTTCTTGTACCATATTCATTTGCTTTGGTATTTCTATCTATTTTTTCACCAGTTGTATGAGGTCAACAAAAGATTGATACACGCACGTGCTGCCTCATTTTGAGCCATACTTTTAACATCTTGCCTAATTATTAAGTTTTGGAAAAAGTAATATGGATGGAACATTATGCTCAGGAATTGAAATCAGTTGAATTTTGGTAGCATTTTATATGAATGTCAATACACCAAAGCAGTGACTACTAACTTGAAGCCCCCACAGGAAATACTTCAGTTTTCTTATACAATCATACTTAGCACACAAATATCATATTAGATCAAAATCCTTTACACAAAACATATTTGGTCAAAAATGATTTTTTTTCTTGATTAGTTAACTTTCTATGTCCATTTATTTTTATTACACTGTTTTCTGTGGAAATGCAGGTGTCAGAGAACAGATAATGGATAATATAAAAGATGACCGGAAGGTATTACCTATTTTATTTCAATTGTGACTTTACCAAGAGATTTTAACTTTTTTTTTTTAAATATGAATTAATCTGGTTAAATTATGCAGAGGAAAAGTCTAGAAAGATACGGATCTGTAACATCAGCTGTTTCAGGTAGCTATTTATTTTATATGAAGTGAAGTTACTTTGCTCAAAAGAATACTTCATAACTTTGATTCTCTGTATTGCTTGACCTGTTGTGAAGCTTTTGACCTTAATTTTAGAAAACTCAGGTCAACATTATTAGCAAGCAATGCCATAGTTTTTTTGCTAATAGCTCTTTCTTTCAATGAACACTTATGCAAATAGCTTTACCTGGTCAAATCTTGCAGGGTAGACATTTTTCTTTGTAGTTCAAAGATTTAATTTTACCGCAAATTTCCCCTTCTGGTCAATGTCAAACAGCATTTTATGTTATTTAGAGAAAGTGCTGAATTTTAAGCTGTTCTTTTCATGATTTGACAATGACCCTCTTACCAAATGATTGTGCAGAGGAGAAAGTTGACACCACAAAAAAGCGTAGAGTGGAACGTTCAAGGAAGTATGTGGAAATAAACAGATAGTCTAATCCTACGTAATATTGTATTTGTTCTAGTTTTAACCTCTTCAAGGCTTATTCTAATGTTAACATTGTGAAGCAGAATGGCTGAGGCAAAGGAAAGAAATTTGACACCATCAGTTCCTTCTGACATGCAAGCTGTCTTGAAGCGGTGCGAAACCCTTGAGAAGGAAGTTCGATCACTGAAACTTAACTTGTCCTTCATGAATAGGTAATCAAAATCAAGTCGCTATTAGTCTATAATGTGTTTTGGTTGCCTTAATCCACCAATTATATACAAGAACCAAAATCATTGTTCTAAAAATATAGAGACTAAAATTAGTTTTAACTTAAAACATATTTTAACTTGGATAATACGAAACTCGACATATCTCTTCAGGTCCGATACATTTCAGTGAAATGTCTACTTCAAAAAATATTTTGTTGGATATTTAATAATTTTAACACGATTTCAACACTTGCTAATACAATAATTTTCTAAAAACTCATAAATTTATTATACAAGTTTTTATTATGATTATAAAAATAAAAAACAAATCATATATATAATCAGGATTATTTTGATTTTATATGTTTCTTTTTATTTTTTGAATTTTAAATAGATGAATTATATTTATTTTTTATTATATTTGACTAATCTTATTTATAGATGATTTTTGAATATATAAATTTTGATTGTCAATTTATATAATTTACTATAAGTTGATATAGTATATACATATGTGTTCCTGTATCATATATTTTGAAGATTACATATTGAAGTGTTTGTATCTGTGCGATAGTCACTTTTGCTTGGATTAAATACAAATGCATATATCCTACACAAGATTGCCTATTAGCAGTTTTAAACTTTGTGTGGACCATGCAAAAGGACTAAATAAATTTGATATACTGAAGTGATGCACTGTAAATTTTCAGGAAGGATTCTGAGCAGACAAAGCAGATAGAGGACCTTCAGAAACAGAATGAAGACTTGGCAGATGAAAAGGAGCGTCTCCTTGAAGAGATTGAAAGAATTCTTTCTGAAACTGGAAAGATCTAATCTTTTGTTTTCCTACTACATTCTGCTGAGAAACTATATAGTGTTCGGACAAGCTATGACCAAAAATCTTAGCACAGTTAACTTAAGGCGGACACGGTTTAGACCATTTGATGGTAAATAGTGAACCTCTGAATTCTCTTCTCTTGGTAAAATATAAATGCTTGGATCTCTAAATTATTAGTTGTGATAATGTGTTTGGTAAAATCTAACTCATGGTCATTCATCCACAATCTGTATGCTTCTAAGGGATTTAGAGTCTTAGATGAGTGCATGACATTATTATGATTGGAAGATATGTCCTTGAATTTTTCATCTAAGAAAATTAGAAGAATATGTTTTATCTGTGTTTGTTTCTATAATCCATCAAATTATAATATATCTTGAATTATCTTTAAAGTTTACTTACATAATATTATACCATAATTTATCAATAACTTATTCTAACTAGAAATTAATTAAAAATGCTGTGTACTCCTTGAATATATTAAACAATATTTTTTCCTTTCTTAATATTTAAAATTCAATCTACATGAATTTTTTTAGGTTAAAATGTACAACAAGTATTTGTAAATTCTCTTAAGCACAATTACAAAAATATTGCCGTTATTTATACCAAATTTATGACTTCATTTGTGTTTTAGTCACAATAATTAACTAATGAGTGAAAGGTTTAACTGAACATTAGGTTTCATTGTTTTTAACTAAAATAATTTTTTTAAATGTAAAAAATGTTATTATATTTAATTAAATTGTAAAGAAACATTATTAATGGCTATTTTTTTAAAAATAATTGAATACAACAATATTTTGTATTTAAAATGTATTTTAATTGAAAACATTAAAAAATATTTAATAGTAACTAATTGTCACTTATTTTTTTCATGGAGTAATGTCTAGGCAATCATTTAGTGGATTAGTTAACAGATGTAAGTAAAACTCAAACTAAACTACATTTAATGTGTTAAGAGCAATTATTTTTTTGCAATTTAACTAAAAGTAAAAATCGACAACATTTATTATATGAAAATATATAATGAATTAATAAGTCATTACAATAATATTTATGTAAGCGTATACTAATAAAATTAGTTAAATCCGATGTTATAATTGAAAAATTTGTTTATGTATGCTATAAATATCATATATTACAGTATTTACTTGAAAAAAATACTTTCTTAATTTTTTTTTGTGTTACATCATTAAAAAACTGCAAAATTATTTTAAAAAGTCATTACAATAATAACAAATTTAAATGATTGTATTTTCAATATTAAAAAAATTGAATTAAACGAAACATAAACCGAATCAATTTCTAAGTAAATAAAAAAAAAAGTTATAAGTTCGAAAACAACTTTAAATATTAAAAAAAGGAAAGTCATATGTCTCGACTTTCAATATATTAAAAAAAACATGAAAGTCATGTTATGTGATGACTTTGATATTGAAAAACTTCATATGAGATCATATGACTTTTAAGAGTATGAGAAAATAAAAAATAAAAGTAGTGTGATTACATATAATTTCTTCTAAAAAGAATTTAAGTCGAATTTTTGTTTTGAAAATTCGTCATAAATATTAAAAAAGGAATTGTTACCTACAAAAGTAATGAATTGAATACTTTTTTTTTTTTCATTATGGACTAATGCATTTAAATACGACTTATCTGTTTACATGACTTTTTTTTTTTTTTAAATTTAAACATTCTGATAAATTCCAAAAAATTACACGACTTTGTTAAATTAACCTCACACTCACATTGGTACATAACTCCTCTTTCCTCACTTATCATCGCTTTGCAAAATCACACCACCCTCTGCACTTTTGTAACATTTATCTCAATTTCAAAATTAGAGTTAAACCAATTTGTTAAGAAACTTGACTTTATTCAAACAGAAACTAATATTTAGCAACTTGAGTACTTGTGGAGTATATAATTAAAAGATTATTTCATACAACTAATCTATGAATAGGACTTGTAAACTATGCTTTTTTTAGTAGCTAAAATTTAATATTATTCTAATTTTGGTTCTTCAAATTTTAAAAATCTTATTTTAATTCTTTAAAATTAAGAAGACATAATTTTAATGTCTAAAAATATATTAGAGGACTAAAATAGTTTTTCTAAACTGTTTTTATTCTTAAGAACTAAATCCTTATTTTACTCAATTTTGAGAGATTACAATAAATTATTTTATTTAAGAAACGAAAAATAATTTATGTTCCAAATTTAAGAGACTAAAATAATTAAACCTATTCACAATATTTAAGGTAGTAACTATACCTCTTTTTCCAACACATTTTTTTTTATTTTGAAAAAGTAAAATGAGATAAAAAAGAGGCCGGAAATGAGGAAAATTTTAAGACCTGGTATTTAATAAAGCTGATTAAGGTACAATTAATTAGAAAACAACATTGTATAATCACGTTAAATTTATATTATAAATACATATTAAACTAAAAAATATTTAATTATATATTTTTATCATATTATTTATTTATTTAATTTAATTTGGTATCTATATTTAAAAAGAGATCAATAAGTCCTTCAATTTAAAAAAATACAACAATATGACAGATTCAGGGTTCAATTAAGTTATTGAATTTTTAAAAATGCCACAATATAACCCTTTCATCAGTTAAATTTGATGCTTTTAGTTTTATAAATTGGTCATTAGGAATACGTTGTTTTAAATTGTATTATTCGAAAACTAAAATCTTTAATATTTATTTGTTAACAATTTTACTGTTAATTATATGAAATATGATCCTATTGTTGCGCTTAAACGTGTTGGTCTTGAATCTTTTATTAATAATAAAATCATATTAAATACAATAAATAAATAATAGGATTAAAATATAATTAAACTTAAAAATAATCATATCTTAAATTCTAGTTCTTTAATTTCCACTGGACTCTGTTCATTAAAATTACTTTCAAATTTTGTTGCTTTCTTTTAATTTCAACACACTTAAATTCCACTTCTTTTCTTTTGTTTAAACTTTTAAGATTTACGCATTTATGTTTTCGGTTCTTTTATGTTCTTGAACGGGCATGTTTCCCATACAATTGCTATTCAAATCTTGATTTATTCTCAGAACACTTCAAAGTTTTTGATTCAGAGTTTTCAATATGATCATTTAGAATCAAATCATAAAATTGTTATTACTTGAGTCAAATTGCAATGCTAAACAATAATTCAAGAAACAAATTTGACTATAACATTTTGAAAGAGTGGCTCGACACTTACTCGTGTACTAATTTTACATATCAAAAAGATATATGAATATGATACTATCAAACAATTTACTTAAATTAGCAGTCAAACAAAATATATGAATATGATACTGTTGACCAATCAGTGGAAATTAACATTCAAACAATTGATTAAAATGATACGTCAATTGTTATCTCTAATTATGCTTAATCTAATAAGGTCCTTGAAGATACAAAATGGTGTACGAAATATCAAAAACATCAAAAGTTGTCAATATAGTGAACCACTTTATATACGTTCTCAATCTTCAGGATCATTTTAGATAGCCTGATAAGCAAACTCTGAAATAAGTGTAACAGATACTATTTGCATCATGCATTTGAAGAATGAAGAGATAGCTGCAATTTCAATAATATGTTGAGTAAATAAAGTTTTTTTTTTTATCAAGGTACATGTATTATTGTCATGTGACTTAATACATTAAATTTAACAATTTATGTAGTAGAACATTTATTAATTAACATTGACGAATAATTTGCTTCGCAAATGAGGAAAACTTTTAAAAATGGTGCAATTCAGCCAAAAGATTACCAAAATTGGCATATTTTGAAAAAACTACCCATATAGGTAAATCCTGACAATATGACATACATGATATATATATATATATGATACAATTGTGGATTTGTGAAAATGAAGTCGTGTATGCTTGACACAATATAAGAAAAGTAAAGTTGTAATTGACATTCATGACTTTGATTAATATTAATCAATATTTATTTAAAATAGAAAATAAACGATTAATCAAAGTCGTGTGTCAAACACGACTTCACCTTTCACACTGCACTTTTACAAATTTAAAATCGTGTCATTCAAGTTATGTCCTGCTGACACAAGTTACTCGTATGGATAATTTTTTTAATATCTGCCCATTTCGGTAATTCTTTTGGCAGAATTGCACCATCTTGGAAAATTTTCCCAACTGACTCGAATGTTCAAGGTTAAATTACAGTTTTCCTTTCATGACGATGACATCAAACATGAAAAATAAATGCTAATTCCATTTCATTCTCATGTCACTAAAATCATTCCAACAAACCAAATGCTACCGTAATGACTTCTACAACTTTTTTAACTAGTGCATAGGTGACTCACCAGCATTTCAAACAGATCCCACATATAAGATACAATTACTATTTTAACTAAGCTGAACATTCTTTCTTTTAATAGTAAATGAGTCCATTTACTGTAAACTAATGCAGTTTTAATTCCTCCCCTCCTCGAACTATACATGACTTCGTTACATGGAGCGACACTCATTTATCATGGGACAAGAATATCACCTGCTGCAGTCATAATATTACATTGGGATTCTGTGAAAAGGACACTGCTCTTCTTAAAAACCAGTGCTATAATTTAGGGAAACTAAATATGTCCATGAGACCAAGTCTCTTCCCATATTCTATAGCTAACCAAGCCACAAAAGATAAGTATGCCAAAAGAAAACAAGCGCGCCTGAGGAGAACAGCATTGACACGCCAAGGAAATATCCATGTTGTGAAAGATTGATATATAGACGATAGCAGTATATGTACGAATCTAATGAAGGTTATGGAGATCAATGAAGTTAAGAATCCACTTACAATTCCAGCTAAAGTTTCCCACCTCCAATTCTTGGTCCTTCCTCTACTGGAAAACCAGGATATTGCCATCTCCATCGCCCTGATAGGATATCCATACTTATAAGATAACTGTTTGATAAAAATTCTGTTTTCAAACATAATCATTATCTTGATATAAAAAAATACAATGTACAATTTGTAAATTTAGGTTGTCAATACTGCACTTTCATGGAAGCAATGACAGCTCTTATAGCATGACAGATTGGGGGCAATGACCACCCCACCTATGACTCTGGAATCAAATTCAATACTCATTCGAGCCTTGTTCTGATATGGTTTGCTTAATGAATAGGATATAACCCAAAGTTCATTGGCTTTATACATAATTAACGACTCAGAACATATAACAGACCGACCAAGTTTCTGTAGTAAACAACGTTAGCGGAAATAAAAGGTAGTAATCCAATTCAACCCCATACGAAGTAAACTAGCTTTCACTGTGTTCACAATCGACATCACTAACTTGTTATGATCGGCGGGGATTTTCATATTTTTCTTCATAAAAACATCTTAACCATGAGAAACGACTCTATATCTCAACACTTCCTGTCTAGAAACGATAATAATCATGTGTTCACAGAACCTTTTGTACAAAAAATATCAACTAGAGATTTTATATGTGGACTAAAGATTGTTTGAAAAAAAAAAAAAAAATTCTCCGCTATTTGTTTTCTTGGGTATATCAAGGAGTTATCATGAATTAATCAGTTGAACATATGAATTTGAGTTTTTGACCTAAATCCCCACCAACCTATGCCAAGTTTATTTGCCCTCTTCAACTAAACAAGCCTGGTTACACATGTGGGTGGCCATAAAGAACTCATCAACGGCGTGGATACTTTTTTTGAGACTTTAACTGTTTGTATTAAATAATAATGGTAGGACCCCAAGAGTAAACAAGGTGTGTGGACAAAAGCGGGTGCCGTAGGAAATCGTAGCTAATAGAGAGAGGATGGAATATTAATTCCTACGTAACTATCTGCTGAGCTGGCAAGAAGAATGGGGAGCATGAGAATTCTGTTGTGGAGACTATACAACACAGCAGGCAGTAGGACGTGAGAGGGAGTCGGGACACTCAGGAAAGAGTGAGCACTCTCAAATTGCCTAGGCTACTTTGTTCATTCATTTCTTTAGCATTCAGAACCCTTATCACCCTGATACAGATGCCTCAGATTTGGATTACAGTATACAAAATTCTATTATTTCTGACATAAAACAAAAATCCAACTAAAAGTTTAACAGAAAATGATAACTCTTGAAAATGTTAGGCTTACAGTTATTAGATTCAGAGTTCTCATTCTGCAGTCCCGTTTTAATTTAGTAATATAACCTATACTTTCATAAAAAATGAACAGTTGAATATATGAAAATAATATAGACTACTCACATGGTAGAATATTGTCTACTCTTTTCAAGAGTAGACTGCTGGTGGGCATGACAACCAAAAAGATTATCTTGAGGTAAACGAACTTTGGAAATGCCAGATGTGTACCAGCAATTATAAGTCTCATTGACCTAATAAAGGAAAGCAAAAATTAAATATCAAATAATATTTTGAACTCTGTTGAACTGGTAAATATTGCAATTTTTATTATATATGACGTCATTATGAAATATACATCCAATCAAAGAGGTTCAGCTAGACAACATAATACAAAAGGCCACAAGTTGAGACCCCTACCTTAAATTTATACTGCGTCAGCCATGCAGCACCAAAATTAGGCCTGCAATAAAGAGGAAGGGCCTCATTTGGAGCCTCAGCAAATGCAACGTGTGTCTGACCAGAAAAGTGATCTTTATATTCCACCTGAAACAATGATAATATGTATTATTTATAGCTATCCAAGAGAATTGCCTAACTCTCTAGTCATCATAATCATTAAAAAATAAACCATAGATGAGCTGTGTACACACTGATGCACAATGCATTGGTCGTCAGATATGCTAGCATGCTCTATATTTAGATATATGTCACATGGATCAGAAGAGAAAACCATGTAAGTTTTTCAATCAAAAGAGATGAGCATATCAAGCAAGATAGATCAGAAAGGATATCATTCAGCACTAATAAGTTAATAACTAACAGCCTAACACCTAAGTTCTTGAAAGGACTACTACTAACAGTTAGCCACAGGTTCACAGACCATAGAAAACTTTTATCACTGATTACTACTAAAGTTTTGTGAGGTTCTATCTCAGAAATACAGTCCCAACCTCTTTACATTGTTCTAAATTATTGATGAATGTTGGATTTATCCTTAGACTTTGGAGCAGTTCTATTGACAAATTTTTGAGAGGGTGAGACTAGCAAATGAGGGGAAAAAAACTTAAGACAGTGAGTAATTTCTATAGCTCTTTAGGATATTCAGATGAAGGCGACAGATTGAAATTTCCAGGGCGTTTCTCTCTGTCCTGCCAGGTGATCTGACTATTGGAGAGCTTTACTGCCCAATGAACTTGTTTATTAACACTAGTTTCCATTTCATAGTCATTGTTAGGGATAAAATTCATCCTCCTTCTCAATCTTAAAGCAAAAAAAAAAAAATCTGCTTTCGCTAAAATAATAAAAACGTTAACTAGTTATAATAACCTTGAATACTGAAGCCCAATAGTAATCATAACGGCAGCGAAATTTGTTTCTTTCAAAATGCTGAAACACATCCTTTGCTTTATAATTTAACAATCCAAGCTCGCAAATCTTAGATGACCTGACATCAACACCTGTAAAATAATTATGAAATACAGTTTAGACTGAAGTAAAAAAGCAATAACACATTCAATTATATTTGAAGCAAGCGACTATTACCAATCACACAAAGATCAGTATGCAAAACATAATCAAATCAATCATAAGGAAGTGTAAGCAATTTGAAGGAAGCATGGATAATTTGCATGCCTTTTCGAAAATCAATTAAAGGAAATAAATGCATATACATATTTGCTATCAAGATAAAAGAAACAATCATGACTGCTTTGTTCAAGATAAAACTTAACAAGGGCTGTCATGCATCTACACCAGAAGGCCTCAAAAGTATAATCAAATTCATCACAAGGGAAAATTTGGGTAAAAGCAATGTCTAAGGCTTCTTAAATTGTTATTAAAGCAATACACATGCATCATAAACAAAAATTGTACAACTACATGCTTTACACAAAGCAGGTCAGCATTTCCCAGTTCCCACGTCATTTTGAAGTTCAATATAACCACTTTGAACTGAAAATTAAGTAATCAAGCAGTGTGAGCAGCTAAAATAACTAAGTTAAATTTGTCAATCCAAGCACTTAATCACTTCATCTGCTTTGTTTTTCAGCTTTTAACACCTTCCTACACTTTCCTGTGTCGAAAATACAAAACAAAAAGGGAAAAAAAAAAAAGTTCCCAAACTATGCTTCGAAGATTAACTAACTAACCGGTGGAGACGATTTTGCACTGTGAGGGGAGAGAAATGGGGTTGGGGATAGAGAAATCGGCAAACATCAGAATCAGCAAACCAACCAGAAAGGGAATTGAGAGAAAGAAGAGGAAGGGGAAGACAATCGCAAGAACCCATCGCAGTATGACAAATACGACGCCCTTCTTCTTGGGCGCTTCCTGTTCCTGGGACTGGGAGTGAGAATCAGAAGGATCCATGAATCTGGAAAGGGCTAGACCTCGCCGGAATGGTAGTGGTGTCGATGCCGGTCACCGGTGGCCGGAACCATTTAACCGGTGATCGGAGGAAAGGGGTTTCGGTTGGACAAACACAACGGGAAAGAGATATTTTGTAGGGTGACGGAAACGGGGTTTGATACGTCACGTGGTCATGGTCAAACAAATATCACAAAAGAGTCTATACTCTTGCCTCTTTAAATTTTTGGATATATGTCAATTTCCATCTCCAATATTTGATAAGGTGCTACATTATATCATTAAAAAAATAAAATTCTAACTTAGACACAAACATTTGTTTTTTTATCAATATTTTTATAAAATTTTTCAAAAAGCTAAGATATCTTTTTACTTTTCGAGATAAATTGTAATAAGTTAGTATGATTTTATTATAAAAAAGTTCTTACTTAATTTAAAATGAAATTGTATTATCATTATATGATTTTAATGTAAAATGTGACATTAATTGAAATTGTGTTACGGTTTCGGACAAAATTTAAGTATAATTTTATTATATTAAAATCAATGTGATAAGATTTTATTAACTTCTTTTTATATAAAATACAACTTGAAATAATTTATCTATAACCGTAATAAAATTCCTTTTTACTCATTTTGTAAAAAAATTACACTAAAATAAAAAAACTTCGAACATTTAGTATGTAAAATGTGACTAGTTTTTCAATTTGATGAATTTTTCTATAATAACGATTAAAATAGATAAAAATATCTTTTTTTTACCAAAATTATGCTAGATATGATTTAAATAGAAAAAATATTACCAACTAGACGACACAAAATAAGATTTAAATAGAAGAAATATTATCAGCTAGATGACATAATTCATGCTAGAATAATATTAATTTGTTTATCATAATTAAAAATAATATTAACATTATAAATTTATGTAAATAAAATAATAAAAATATTTTTTTCAAACAAAATTTTGTTCTCTAATTTCTAATATTATCAAAAATATTATATTTAATTTTAGAAAAATATCGGTATTATAATATAAAAAAATATTATTAACATATTTTTAATATATACTTTTTTTAATTTTCCAATATAAAATGTACCTTAAATAACAATAAATATTTAAAGAATATAGTTGCACAGGAATAACCCATAAATAACAGCAAATATTTTATTGTTATACAGGAATCGCCCATAAAATAACATGTTACACAAATCGCCCAACAGGGAAACGTTTAAAAGCAATCGTTTTTTGTGGCCAAATTAGAAAAAAAAATTCGTAAAAGGTATACTATTTTATCTATCACTTAAATTTAAGCATAAAGTGTATATTTTAATAACAAATTTAATATTAATTATAAAGTTTAAAAATCAAATAAGTCACACTCTCGCGCATAGCTTCAGGGATACGGCGGGAATTTTAAAAAATCCCAATACCCTTTGTGGAAAATTCTGAAATTAATTCCACCATATGCAATTCGCGGTTCCTCTCTCTCTGGAAACTGAACCACTTATGGCGCCTTCTTTAAAATATTCAATCGCGCTAGGGTTTCAATCTTTCTCGTAATCTTTCACTCTCACTCTGCGTTTGATTCGATCCTATTCCTAGGGTTTTCTCATTTCGATCCCTATAATTTCTCCCGGAGAGAAGATCAACAATGGCAGGGTCACTAACGGCCGGAGCGATAAGGGAAATATGCGGTGCCAACTGTTCCAGTGCTTTGAAGCCGGTGTTACAAGTTATAGATTTGAAGCAGGTACAGGCGCAACAAGCCAGCAACACTGAGAGATACCGGCTGGTTCTTTCCGATGGTTCTTTTTACCAGCAAGGCATGCTTGCTACGCAGATGAACGAACTGGTTCGTTCCGGAAAATTGCAGAAAGGTTCCGTGGTTAGACTCGCACAGTTCATCTGCAACGATGTGCAGAACCGCAAGTGAGTTTTAGGTTTTGTCTTTTTAATTTTGTATATTTGTCTTTTTGTGTTTTCGGGGTTGGGAAAATCTTGACCTTGTAGTCCCAGACTGTTTTTAATGGTTTTTATTATGATGTTTCATTATCTACATTGATGTAATGCATGATATTTCAGTGTGGATATTGATATTTACTATTGCTAATGCATTTGATGTTAGTTCGGTATGTTATTGTAAGGTTAGAGATGATGTTCACATTATGTTTTCTTGTGAATAGCTTAGGAGAAAGATTGTTGGAACATGGTGGTTACTTTTGTGATGGTTGTGTAGTTCCGTGAAAGGAATAGGCTATTCCCAGATGCCTATGTTGGTTTTTATTGTTGTAAACTAGTTGAGTGCTTTGCTGCTCAGTAAAAGACAGTTTTGCTTGTTAATTATAGCTTTTTGCTTGTTAATTATAGCTGTATTTCTTTCATATCAGGGTTGGCTAATGATTTGACTGTTTATATTTTGTAAACAGGATTATTGTCATAATTGACCTAGATGTTGTATTGGAAAAATGTGAACTGATTGGAGAACCTGTTACGTTACCAAAAGATGGAGCTACTGGCACTACTCAATCAGGAGTCACCTCTGAAAATTCACAAACTCTTCATAACCGTTCACACTCAGGCGGCTTGGCTGCTAGACCGAACTTGTCTGGACCATCTCCAGATCATCCAAGAGTGAATGCTTCTGCCAGTAGTGTTTATACTGGTATTTCCAACTCCGGATCTAGTTATTCTAGTAATCAACCTCCTACGTATCCTAAAGTAGAACCTGGAGTTAATTTGTCGAGATCAACACCATTCACTGGATCTCATGCCCGTCCACCTCAGCCTATGTATCGGCAGCCATCTCCAATGTACACTAACAGAGGGCCAATTGGAAAAAATGAAGCTCCTACCAGGATTATTCCAATAGCAGCATTAAATCCTTACCAAAATATGTGGACTATTAAAGCCAGGGTAACAGCTAAGGGAGAACTCAGGCACTATAACAATGCTCGAGGTGATGGCAAGGTGTTTTCATTTGATCTTTTGGATTCTGAGGGTGGAGAAATTCGAGCAACTTGCTTCAATAGTGTGGCTGATCAGTTCTATAATTTAATTGAAGCCGGTAAGGTATACCTACTTTCTAGGGGAAGTGTAAAGCCAGCTCAGAAGAATTTCAATCACCTTCCCAATGATCAAGAGCTAACCCTTGATATGACATCAATTATACAGCCATGCCCGGATGATGATAACTCAATTCCAAAACAGACTTTTAATTTTCGCCCCATTAGTGAAATTGAAAATTTGGAAAGCAACAGCATTGTGGATGTGATTGGTGTGGTGACTTCAATTAGTCCCACAACTTCAATCATGAGAAAAAATGGCACTGAAACTCAGAAGAGAACTCTCCAGTTGAAAGACATGTCTGGCCGTAGTGTTGAGTTAACTTTATGGGGAAATTTTTGCAACGTGGAAGGACAAAGGCTGCAAAATATCTGTGATGATGGGTCATTTCCAGTATTGGCTACAAAAGCTGTCAGAGTTAATGATTTCAATGGAAAGTCGGTTGGGACTATAATGACTAGCCTGCTGTTCATAGAGCCTGATTTTCCAGAGGCTTACACACTTAAAAGATGGTTTGAAAATGAAGGGAAGAATGTTCCAACTCTCTCTATTTCTAAAGATACATCTAGTTTTCCTAAGAATGATAATCGGAAGACTGTATCTCAAATTAAAGACGAGAGGTTAGGGACTTCAGAGAAGCCTGATTGGATATCTGTCTGTGCAACTATTTTATACATTAAGTGTGATAACTTCTGTTATCCAGGATGTCCTATCATGATAGGGGATAGGCAATGTAACAAAAAAGTGACTAATAATGGTGATGGAAAATGGATTTGTGATAGGTGTAACCAATCTGTTGACGCTTGTGATTATAGGTACATACTGTCATTCCAGATAATGGATCACACAGGTGTAACATGGGTTACTGCTTTCCAAGAGAGTGGTGAGGAGATCATGGGTGTGCCTGCAAAAGATTTGTATTATCTGAAGTATGAAGAGCAAGATGATGAAAGATTTGCTGAAATCATCCGGAAGATTCTCTTCAGCGAGTATGTGTTCAAGTTGAAAGTAAGGGAGGAGACATTCAGTGATGAACAACGCGTTAAGTCAACGGTAGTTAAAGCAGAAAAGGTAAACTATGCATCTAAATCCAGAGTTAGTTTGGAATTGATTGATAAAATCTTGACTGGGAGATCAGAAGGTACTACCGCCGTTCCAAAGTCGGTATCTGTTAATACTGGAGTGGGGAGTGTTGAATCTGGACAAGTAGCGCCATCAGCTTATAAGACAGTAAAGAGTAGCACTGATAGCAGTAGAGATTTTGGGATGCCAGCAAATCAAGTGGGTCAACAGTATGGAAACCAATATGGCAATTTTGCTTCAGCAGGTGCTCCTACTGCATATACATCATGCACTAACTGTGGAGGTTCTGGTCATACCTCTATTCTTTGCCCAAATATTAGAAATCTGCCTGGACAGTCTTCAGGAGGGGGCTTTTCCAACAGGGCATCATATGGTGGATCAGGTGGTGGTGCTTCTGGTGAATGCTTTAAATGCCATCAGCCTGGCCACTGGGCAAGAGACTGTCCTGGTTCGAGTGCAGCATCATATGGAAGTGGTAATACAATTCAGGGAAGATATGGTAATGCTCAAAAGCAACAGTTTGGAGGATATTGAAATTTTGCAAGCCCTTATTTTGCCTTTCTTTTTTTGGGGCTCATTTTCATTTGTTTCAGTTCCTGGCTTAAATATGTAAGCAGTCTAATTCACTCTGTATATACAGGACATAATTATGCCCTATTAGTGTGACGTTACTGACTATGCAAACTTTGTCTGTTAATTTCGACCATTGATGCAGTTTGATGTTTTGGAAATATGGTTAAAACCATCCTTTTTTTTTATAACTAAGGTTGATAATTAGAAAAAAAAAAAAAACATATAAACTTTGGCAGCTTATATCAAATGATGACTTTATTTAAGGGTAGATTTAGATTTGGCGTAACAATATAATTTTCATCATATCATATGATTACTAATTGTTGGAAACAAAGTTGTATCGAAAGTTCCCATTAGTTACTAATTTATTTAAAATATATTATTTTTTATTATTATATTTATATTGTATGGTAAAATAATTATTTTAATAAAATATTTTAATTTGAAAGTTATTATTATAATAGAGATTATGATAATAAAAACAAGTCTTGTATAATTATAATCTAATTATCCTTAATCTTAAAATTATTATAAAAAAAGTTATCATAATAATTTAAAAATGTGTGATAGTATGGGTGGAATGAATATTAACAGATCTTATTTATTAACTGATGCTCATCAGATTTCTTCATGACTAATATTATTTTCTAAATTCAATGAGAGATCTTAAGAAAAAAATAATTTTTTTCTTTAATCTAAAATTATTATGATAATTGACAAACTATTTGTCATATTTTATTTTTGGAGATCATTTTCTAAATTACTTATTGAATAAATATTTGATATAACTATATACTTAAAGGACTAATAACTGTTCCAAAAAAGATTCATCAATTTTAGATAACGACTTGGAGTTCTATAACAGAATTAAAACTTTAGTTAAGATAAATTAAATGAAAGAAAAAAAAATTATTTTCTCAAGTCATTCATGATAAATTAATTGATTGGAGTTTGATATTTATACTATATTATAGAACTAAGTTAGAGCTGTAAAGGGTAAAATAAAATATTGTGTGAATTTCTTTTATAATTAGTGAAAGTAAAATAGTATTACATCATTTTATTCCAACGTCGAGAAGTATTAATATATTAATTTGATTAATGTATTATTGACTTAATTTTAAATTCACATTATCACATGCAAACGAGTGTTCTAATTTTTTTAAGAGATTAATGTTTGATTATTAAATTAAATAATTTAATATGATAAAAATTATTATTATACATAATATTATTATATTATTTACCAACATAAAATACAATTAGTATAAAGAAAATATTCTTATTCCGAGATTGATTATATATCATCATAAAATAACAAATGTTATTATTATTATTATTATTACACATATATAATAATAAAATTATATAATTGATTTGTTAAGAAATTAAAAATGTTATTATATATTTAGAAATAAAATACATTATTGTTATTTTGTTAATATAAAAAATAATAAATATTATTATCTATTTTAAAAAAGGAATATATTATGATTTTCAATTTGATTTATTGATTATAGAAAAGAAAAAATATTGTTATTATGTTTATTTTGATTTTCTAAGGATGAAAATTAGTTTTTTCCAAAACATTATAAGTATTATAAGGTGTATATTTTGAATATACAATTATCACTCTCCCTTCCCATATCATAATGTTTTAACAGGTACTTAGAAGAAATTTTAGTGCTTCAAAAATTTATTAACAGGTAGATATACCTATGTATTAATTAATTTGTTTTCCATTTTATGTAATTGAAATATAAAATAAATCTTTTATTTTTCGTCCTTCTTTATTATTATTATTATTCCAACTTGTTCTTCTCGGAGCATTGCTAAACTGAATTTTAATATTCATTCCTCTCATGTCATGGTCATGGTGACGTCCAAAAATCAAATATATGGTGAGAAAGTTTTTCAGAGATATTATATTATTTTCAATTAGCAGAAAATAAAAAAGAAAGTTATAGGAGGATAGCTCTCTATGCAAACCCTTTTCTAGTACAATTATTTATTATAATAAAAAATATAATTTCGAGAAATAAGTAATTAATTAAATAATTATAAAAAGAATTAAACTGAAAGGATAAGCTTGAAGCACCAGGTCCACACAAAAAATGGGCACGTGTCGTTCATCTCTTCAAAACCCGTGTCCTCCCCCTTCCCACGTGCCTGTGGCAGCCACACGTTGTCGCAGTTTTCTGGTTCCGGTATCTTCTTATTCTCGATTTTCGTTTCTCGATTTCGCTTTTCCATAACTTAGTTTCCTTCTCTCTATTCAATCGCTTTCATTATACATACGAGGAGGGAAACGGATTCAGGCTTTTGTTAGGGTTCAAGTTTATCAATATTTTCACGGCTCTCAATTTCTGCAGTTTCTCCATTCTTTTATAATTGATTGATTGGTATGCACTAGAATAGTGTTAGTAATTTGAATTATGATTATTTATTCATGTCCATGTGTATGTGTTATTGTGTAGAACTGTTCGATCGTCGCAGGATACCGTAGCTGTAGAATGTCATTGCATCACGCACTTACAGTTTTTAATTATAGCACAATTTTATCTAACTTTTGTGATTTGTCATACCGTGACATATTTTCCCTGACGTGAACAAGGAACTATGGGGATTCTGTTCTGATATATGAGTATTCCTTTTGTACTTTTAGCTTGTTTGTGGAGAATAATGTGCTTCGTTTTGGTTTGGAAAGCATGTGAGTCTAGAGTGTTTGGCCTCAAATCTGGGATGTAGTTTCTCACATTTACTGAGAGTTAGTAGCTTTAGCCTTAATGTTTTCAACTTGGTTCCTCTCTAGACAGCCAAAGACAATGTAATTTGTTGTTTAATTTAGAAGACAGTGATTGAGAGATAGATATATCCGTTTTCTTCCTTGAAGTTTTTGTTCCCTTTGTAATAGATTCATTGATGCTACCAGTATAGTTTTCTTGTTTGTTACATTTACTCCTTTTAGTTCTTTCATTTCTGTCGTACTTTTCATGGATTTATGTGATTGTGAACTTTTTTCCTTCAAAAATAACATAGATTCTGTCTAAAATAATTGGTTTCATGTCACCTGATTTATGATTTTTTTCCCTGTTTCTATAAGAAATTGGTTCACCAAAACAATGGACTTCTTTTCAAAGGGCATGAACGGGGATGGATCTGAGTGTCCTTTTGATGTGAATGACATTCAAAGGTGCCCATTTTTAAGAAACATCAATGTACCTACAAATTTCTCTTTCTCCCAAGCTAAAATCTCCACTCCTGTAAGCGATTCATCTTTGTGCCCTTCCTATCATTCTCGTGTCTCAGTTAGTTCAAATTTGAGGCAGTATGTGAGCTTATTTCTTCATTTTAATGTTTAGGTGCATGGAGCCAAGGGTCCTATATTTGAAGATGGTCCCAGTTTTGACATGGCATTTAAGCTATTTCATGGGAAGGATGGGGTGATTCCCCTATCTGAGAAATCTGACTTTCTCCGTGGCAGTGCCGAAGCTAATGTTTCTTTGCCTGCTTTCAACCCTCTAGCAGGAAGAGCTGCCACCATAAGTTTGTCAAGCTTTGGACCAGGAGGCCCGTTTAGTTTTGGGAATTTTTCCGACAAATGGAAGAAGCAGAACAAGTCTGAATCCTTAAATAAAAAGGAGCACTCATCTCAGGTAAACATTTGTTTATTTATTTTCTTTTTTCCTTTCTCATGTTTCACACTTGAAAGCATGTTTACTGAAGGAAATTCGTCGTGTCATTTAGCATTTCATCATGAAGTTAGTTTCTGGTAGAAAAAATGTGCTTCTTATTGTAGGCACAAGATCATCAATAATCAATTTGGCTATCATTTTGATAAATTTGAACCCATCTTATTAGCATAACTTTGTAGTTAGTGTTGGCAATCATGATTTTCTTTTCGGGTTGCTTACTAATTATGTTAACTAGTTTATTTGCATTGAATTTTCTTTCTCTGTTGAGCTTCATTCCAGAAGGGAGACGTATCAAAGCACGAGGCCCTTGGAAACGAATGGTTGGCAAACGGAAACTGCCCGATTGCCAAATCTTATAGAGCTGTAAGCAACGTTCTACCCCTTGTTGCAACAGCTTTTCGGCCACCAAGTGGAATGAAGCTTAAATGTCCACCAGCAGTTGTTGCCGCAAGGGCTGCCCTTGCCCGTACAGCCCTTGTGAAAAACTTGCGCCCTCAGCCTCTTCCTGCGAAAATGCTTGTTATTGCAGCTCTGGGCATGGCGGTTAACGTGCCCTTCGGGATGTGGAAGGAACATACCAAGAAATTCTCGTTATCTTGGTTTGTGGCCGTGCATGCTGCTGTTCCCTTTATAGCCATGCTTCGGAAGTCAGTGGTGATGCCTAAATCAGCTATGGCACTGACTATTGCAGCTTCTATCATCGGGCAAGTTATTGGATCGAGAGCTGAGCGTATCCGTCTGAAAACAATCGCTACCGAGATGGGAAAAGTGAAAACAGAGACAGTATGCAGCATGGAAGACTATAGTTCCAAGAAGCTTGGTGATATTAGGGTCAATCGCTGCAGTGCTGAAGAAATGGTCCTCAAGTCGTCACTTCCTGTGAAGGATACAGGATCAGCTTCAACTGCTGGCATGTGTTATTGATCTATAAAGATGGGAAAGAAATGAATTCAAGTTCTATTTTAAACAATGATGATGAACTCATATGTTAATAAAATTGATTAATGTAGATACATAAGCTTTGTAAGCTTTGTGAACTATGTATAACATGAACAGGAATTTAGACATGCAACAACTTTGCTTCCAGAAACGTATCTGGGCAATTGATCACTGAATTCTGATCAAATTTCAGTGTGTATAATGTTATCCATATTTTTATATCTTGTTAAAGTGCATTGTATTTAATGTTTGAAAATATTATCATGTTTTAGATTAATACTCTGATCGTATCTCTCTTGATTCGAGAAATGCAAAATTTAAAAACCTTTGGAAATGATTATGCAAAAGCTTTCTCAAAGTCTCGTAATGAAGGGATCTTCATCTGTTATTGCTCGAGCAGCGTCTAACTGCAATTTCCAAATTTCGTGAAAGGTGACGACAGTGTGTGGGTCAGATGATTATGATATAATTAATACTTTGAGATTATCATCACGCAATGGTTCAGAATTGGATAGCAGTTCTCGATCTGGACAGACTTAGGTTGAATAAGCTCATATTTTACCCTTTTTAAGAGGATGATTTAAAATAAATTTTAATTTTTGTTACAAATGTCATTAGGTAACTATAAATTTTATTATAAAATATTCTGAAATGAATATTCAAAATTGGTTAAATATTCTGAAATCGTTTAAAATTGGGGTTAATTATAGGGCTAGCGACCACCGAGCCAAATCGCCTTCATCTGAATATCCTAAAGAGCTATAGAAATTACTCATTGTTTTATGTTTTCCTCCCATTTGCTCCTCTCACCCTCTCAAAAATTTGGGAATAGAACTGCTCCAAAGTCTAAGGATAATGATATTTTAAGGATAATGATATTTTGTTAATGTTATTATTAATATTATTATATCATACTACAAATTTGTAATATTATGTAATATCTCCTTCGTTAATATTATTGTATTATATCATACTACAAATTTGTTAATACTAATAATTTAATACTACAAATTTGTTAATACAAATAATTTAATAATGATAATAATATTAACAATATTAATAACAGTAGTAGTAATAATAATAATAATAATATAAAGATTTGTATTATATACGAATTTAAATATAACTAAATATGTATGTAATGCTATATGTGAATTCGTATATAAAATTTTGTATATAATATTTTTGATCGATTTTCGTATGAAATATATGAATTTTTTATAGTATAACTTGTTTTTCTTTTTTGCCGATACTCTCCAAAAAGAAATTCAATGTAATTTAGATACAAAAAGTCTTGTTTAATTATGTTTTTCAGGTCATTCTTTGCAAAACCAAATAAATATAAGCAAGTGTCAAATAATTATGAGATACACTCATTACTAATAGACATATAACTCATTACTAATAGACATGTAATGCAAGTATATCATTAATTAAATAAGTTAAAACAGCTATCACATGCAATAAGATGCTTAACAGATGAAAAAAATGCATGAAATGAGATGAGCGAGTAAAACCACCTATCTTAATCAAATCATCATGCTATTACTATGTTTTTATTACTATTGTTAATATCTCTAAACTCTAAGCACAATTGTTCTTATAACTATCATAGTTAAGAATACATAATTATTCTCATATCACAACCTAACAGTACTAGTATTATTATTTAATCTTGTGCATACCATATGATGGTTGGTTTCTTTAATATATCAACATGATGTATATAATTATTATATTTTTTAAAATAAAATATATAAGTTTTATTAAACGTATAAATTTTAAATTTTATTAACTGTTTAGAATAGATAAAAGTTAAAAATTTAATTATTTTTAAATACCTTATAGATTTAAATATTTTTAATGATTCATAATAAAAAAAGTTATATATTAAATATCCAACATATTTATTATTTTCGTCCTTTTCTCTCTAACTTACCAATCAACTAGTTCATTTACTATCTAATTCCTTTGTTAATTCTCTCTTAGAGAGGAAATTAATGAATTAATAGTAAGAGAAGATTAGAGAAGGAAGAAATTAGTTAATTGGTGAACTGAAAATGGAAAGACAAAAGTGTAATATTATCAACAAAAGATAAACTAGTTAGATAAAAGTAAAAGTATTTTAAAAATTCAATGAAAATTTTAATTAAATTTTAATTAATAATATCTAAGTTTATGAATTACTTAAAAGTTAATTAAGTTAAAATGAAATCATATTATTATCATATTATTGTTAACTTAATTCTTCTTATACTAACAGAAAAAAATATATTCATATGAAATTTGAAATAGATTACTAAAATGTTAGATACTTTCAATTTTAGATGGGTTTTATAAAGTAAGAAATTTGAAAAACTCTTTTCAATAACTTTATTAAACAAAACATAATTATGATTATAATCCAGTGTAATATATATATATATATATATATATATATATATATATATATATATATTATAATCAACTACTAAATTAATCTTAAATTATACTAATATTTTAATAAATAGTTTTATGAGATAAACTTTAACTTTGTATAATTAGAAAGTTTTAGTAAGAATTACTTTTAAATGGTTGTCACATTTTTTTCTTTGTCTGATTTAGAAGACCGTAATTGTATGTCTAGGTGGAAATTAGTTAGAAATATTTTCTGAACATAATACAGTTGAACAATAATCTTAAAAAAATTGATAAGAGTCATTACTTTTAGTTATTTTTAGTCAGTTTCTTCAAGTTTTATTTTGTTATTATCGGATTATCTCTTCATGGTAAAGAGAACCTTCATGCACCACACAAGTTTGTCGGCAAAGACTGTAAGATGTCAATCATTAAGTCTGAAGCTGTCAAACAAAAGTCACTTTATTTATTCCCTTTTGAGTCACATGCACTCTCTCTCTCTCCCTTCAATTATTTTCCATACAACCAATTATGCACTCTCTCTCTCTCCCTTCAATTATTTTGCATACAACCAATTATGCACTCTCTCTCTCCCTTCAATTATTTTGCATACAACCAATACCAGTTAGTTAAAGCTAATTAAAGAAAATTAAATCAGTTTCAAATCATTAGAACAAATATTTCAAAAGAAATTCTTCTTCACTCTTACAGACCTCTCTTCTCCAACCTTTCCTTCATTTCAAATCTCTTTTCTTCCTATGGCCGAGGCTTTACTGGAAATCGTTATAGAAAATTTGGGATCTTTTCTTCAAAACCAACTTTCAACTTATTGGGGTGTTGAGGAACAGACTCAAAAGCTTTTCAGCAATCTCACCGCAATCCATGCTGTCCTCAGAGATGCTGAGAGAAAGCAAATAACAAGTCATGCTGTGAAGGATTGGCTGCAGAAACTCACAGATGCAGCTTATGTGCTTGATGATATCTTGGACGAATGTTCAATTCACTCCACAAAGCTGCACTCTGATGATGGGCATACTTCATGCCTATCCCGTCTCA
>Ga0209489_101406_pt1 | contig 49378 bp, 24 predicted proteins | sample SiratrowhiteBW_FD_187527 | JGI IMG/M metagenome (GOLD analysis project Ga0209489, IMG submission 187527) | Root nodule microbial communities of legume samples collected from California, USA - Siratro white BW (SPAdes) (version 2) | ecosystem: Host-associated > Plants > Roots > Nodule | place... | reverse complement strand
GAGAGAGTTGGTAGTTTTTATTAGAATAAAACAGAATATCTTTTAAGGGAGAGAGAGTTGGTGTTTGCTATAAAAATAAAAAGTAAATAATTATCTTTTATTTACTTAAACAACTCTTCTGTTAAAACAAATAGGTATTATCTTATTTATCTCTAAAATTAAATTTTGGTTTAGTTTTTATTCCATAGATATTTTCTAGGGTATTACATGATTTAAATAAAATGATCTTTTATTTGAATTTAATAGAAAATATTTAATTAGTTGAAATCAAGTCTTTGGGTTAGGAAGGAAGACAGGAAACAAAGAGATGAAGTGGCTAATGACGTGAAGGAAGAAGTCAACAACAATACACCTCAGCTAGACTTGAGTACAAAGCCAAATTCAGTTAGCCTTGAGGGACACGTCGAGTAGGATTTGTGTATGAAGGGACCAAGGATGAGCAATAGGCAATGTACTACAAATGTGCAGCTGAGGGACTATGTTGGTTAGACATTGTGTGGTATAATCTCTCTCTCTTCTTTTGGGTTCCCTAGGGAGAATATTGTTCTTCTTCCTCTCTAAAAATACCAATTCCTTGATTTCAAGTGTTGAAACTATCAAGTGGAGACCATAGAGTTTATTCCTTACAACAAATACACTCTCATAGATATAGTTGAATGTTCTGCAATTTATCATAGACAATCATAGTTTATACATACCATTACGGACATTCTTTGTTTTTTATTATTCAGTATTACGACTGTTCATAACTATTCATCTGCTGCTATAATCGAAATCAAAGGTTATGCATTTTCTTAGATTTTTTTAATCTTAACATTGGTGCTTTCATTGACCATGGCCGATGGAACAAGGTTGAAGACAATGGATGCTGACATCAAGAAATTGTTTGAGCTTGTAGGCAACAACTCGGTAGAGATTGCTCGCATGGCGGAATTGGGTAAATCGCAAATGGATGTCATTTAACAATCAGTTGCCCATATTTTTCATAAGCTAGAGAAACAACATATTGACGAAACGGATTCTGAAGGAGGTCCAGGTCATGGCTCAAACTCACAAACCCACCATTCTCTACGCCAACATCAGCACCCTAGGAAGCTCAACTTCAATTTGCCTCGTTCTGATGGTACAGATGCATTGGGATGGATTTTTAGTGATGGCCAATAGATTACTACCACATTGATGAAGATGAGAGGATCAATATTGTCGCAATGCACCTGACAAGTAATGCAATTCCCTAGTTTCAACTAACTCAACGCAATCTTCCCTTTCGACCTTGGCACGAGCTCAAAAGGGCAATTGAAATTGAGTTTGGCCCTTCCTTGTTTGAGTCACCGAGAAAGTCACTTTCCAAATTAACTCAACAAGGATCAGTGCTTGACTACTATGCTGAGTTTACAGCCTTAGTAAATCGTGCACAATTAGAACCCCGTGAAGCCTTGCGGGATTGTTTTAACAGCGGCCTTAAACCTGACATTCACAGAGAGGTGAAAGCCCAATCACTACAAAAGAAAAATTAATTTTATCTACAAAAAAAATCTGTCGATAATGTTTAAATTTCGTATCTAAACAACAATTACATATGGATTACATATGGAAAGAAATCTGTATGTAAATGAGACGTGGGTAATTTATCTACTGAATAATCCGTATGTAATTTATCTACGATATTACATATAAAATATTCCATAGATAAATTACATGTAAGTAAGATCCATTCAAAATTTAGAAAAAAAATATTTTGCAAATATTCTAATTTATTTGTTATCCTATAATGAATAATCTAAAATAAAAAATCATCCACATAATCCAAAATCAAGTTCTAATACCACATTAACAATCAAGTGATAGCATATTTAAATTCAAGTTCCAAATCAAGTGGTAACCCATATATAACGTAAAACCAAGTAATGTAATACATATATAGTGGTCCAACAACATATAATCGACATCAAATTCTGACAACGAATATTTTAAATCAAATACTAATAGTGCATAAGTTCCAAATGAAAACTAGTTGTCTAATAAGTAGAGTAGTGAGGATGTCCATCTTTGTCTTGATCTTGATTTTGGTGTTCATTATTCCCTTGTGATCCCTGTTCATGTTGAGATGATGGTTGGTGTTGCTCCTGTTCTTGTTGAAATACATTTGTGTATCCGGTGGAAGTAATGTTTGGACAACCTTAACAAGTGACTGTACCTGCTGACAAGTCTTTCATTTGACTCCTTATAAGTTTGAACTTCTTGTGAATCAAAAGACAAACTTAAAGATCCATGATATATGAGCTCATCTACATAGTTGGAATTGTAAGTGATCTGACCAATACCGTAGATGTGACCTTTGGTAGATTTTCCTCCTACAGCACGAATCCAAGTTTCATTCCTTATTCTTCCTTAATAGGGTCTATAGGGGATGATTTTGATGTCCCGCCACAGGATGCAGCCTCTGATATAGCTTGAGAAAACTTGTTCTCAAATTCCTCATTCCTCCTATTATATCTGAATCAAGTACTGAACCCCATGTAGGCCACGGTTGACGATATTGTTGCTGAATGGTTGCTGTGATGGCTTGTGATGCAATCCTACATGGATAAAACCTTAATAGGAAAAAGTGATTCCAAAATTAGTATACAATAATTTGATATAACATATAATGCAAACAACTTGTTATTTAATTCTTACCCTTGACCACTAGGTGAAATCGTAAGAAAAGCAGCATTAAATGGGGTACCATCCTGAATGTCCGATTGGTCATCGCCTCCATCACCATATACAATGCAAAGTTAAAATTTTTTAAGGTCTTGGACATGGTTTTGACATCAACTTCTATATCATACCTGTTATAATAATATTACACATGATGATGGTCATGATTATTTTATGTTAATTAAATATAAGTAAATATTGCACTGAAAATATAAAAAGTTACTAACTATTTAATAAGCATAAATTCATATTATATTATGTTTCATTAAAACAATCACATACTTTCATTTGATAAAGAAAATTGATAAAGAAGAGGAGAATAATTTGATCCAAAATGTCATTAACATCCAGTTACTGGTCACAGTAACTATTCAACTGAAAGTGTACAATTATCTATAATTCATTTATCACATGAATTATTAGCAAAACAAATATTTTCCTTAGCGTAAAAAGGGATTGTCAATGTATATCTCTATAGTCTCTAAACATTGATTTGATACAAAGATGCTGTCAATAGTTGTTCAGATAGATTATCTAAACTCTTCGGGCAAGATAATTCACTTATCAAATCAAATCAGGATAAATACTTCAAATCAAATCAGGATGAATTAAATTTTGAAAGTAAAAAACATGACCTTCATTTTATATATGCAAGATACACACCTGCAAGGGAATTAGGTGATTTTGTCATGTAGATTTCACATTTCTGCTCATGCGTTTAGGTGAAAAGGTGAGAGTTTCATTTCTGCTCATGTGTTTGCCACTGTAAATAAGGTGAGAGTTCCATTTCTGCTCATGCGTTTGCCACTGGAAATAAGTTTTCATGAGAACGTATTGAAGAATTTAGGGTTATATTTATGCCATGGTACTACTCATTACTAACAACTATACGTTGATTAAGATATTAATAATATTATCATTTTAATAATGGATATTATGTACCTATAAAATATTGCTTTTACAATGGAGAGAGAGGTAAAGAAGATGAAAAGATGACTATTAAATCTTTAGCTTAAGATATATCAGATTTAAATACTATTAAATCTTCTAATCATAAAGCAACTTTATCAGATAAGTTTTATTAAAAACTAAAGATATTTGGCTTGAGCTATACTAGTCATTAATATTTGGGTTTGTGATATGTTTCTTCCTGCTCAATATATTTTAGCTATATATTAAGATAATCTGAGTTATAATTTGTTAACTGGTTTCTAGTGTAGTAGTATATTTTAACCCCAATCGATGCTGATAATCTTGAAGCTGCTATAATTTGGAGCCTAATTAAATAGTAATGATAATTAGTGAGCAAGTAAGATCAACACATAGCAACTGTAAGAGTGCTGCTACCGATTTGGGCCTATAATCACAACTTTCATTAACGCTCCCTAGCTTGATGCGTGCAGTTAGTCTTGCTCGATTGTATGAAGATAAATATAACCCCAATTTTCGTCCAAATCCAGCACCCAACATATATAGACATCAAAGCTCAACCCCACCTATAAAAACCAATGCTAAACCAAACCCAAGAAACACCTCACCACCACTACTTCTCTCTCCAACCCATAAACCCACATTTAACCCTCCCAAAAACCAAGTAAGGAGACTTTCCCCAGCTGAACAACAATTAAGGAGAGATAAGGGGCTCTATTTTTGGTGTGACGAAAAATTCATCCCTAACCATAGATGTCTGAATCGCCACTTCATGTTGTACCAATTGGAGGAGACTGAGGATGCCGAAAATCAACAACGAGTCAATACTCCTGAAGAACTGGACCCTGACCATCAGTTGACAGCCTTAGAACACCATGTACTTCAGCAACACCACTTGTCCCTTAATGCCATGAAAGGGGTACCAGTAGTTGCAACAATCAGATTAACAGCTAAGGTACATGGCTTAGAATTGCAAGTATTGATTGATGGGGACAATTTTGATAGCTTTATCCAACCTAGAATTGTCGAATTTCTTAAATTTCCCATGGAACCAGCACTTGGTTTTAAAGTGATGGTTGGTAATTTTGACGGCATGGATGTAAAAGGACGAATTCCCTCTGTTCAGGTGAAGGTGCAGGGCCAGACACTAGATATTCCTAATGTGTATGTCCTCCAAGTTGCTGGTGGTGATTTGGTTATTGGATCTTCTTGGCTTGAAACCCTCAAAGGTCATATAGCTGATTATGATTCACTTTTCATAAGGTTCTTGAATGAAGGGGAGTTTGTGACTCTCAACGGAGATGATAGCTCCTACACAAGCTCAATTTCATCATATTAGAAGATGGATGCATATTGATACAGTGGCCGAAATATATTCCCTACAACTCTCGAATACATCAATAGAACCTCCGTTCAGCTGGATTGTTCACAAGACTTGGAACCAGAATTGATAGTTTTGCTATACATACTTACAAGATGGTGTTCCAAACTCCTCGAGGCCTACCTCCCCCTAGGGAGCAAGATCACACTATTCCCTTGGTGGAAGGTGCTGGACCCATCAAAGTTCGACCTTATAGATATCCACATAGTCAAAACGCACATTGAATTTATGGTTCAACAAATGTTAAAAGATAGAATTATTCAGCCTAGTAAAGGCCCCTTTTCCAGTCCGATTTACTTGTTAAAAAGAAGGATGAAACATGGTGATTTTGCACTGATTATAGGGCCTTAAATGCCATTACTATCAAGGATTCTTTTCTAATTCCTATAGTGGATGAACTGCTAGATGAGTTACATGGTGCCACTTATTTCTCTAAATTGGATTTGAGGTCAAGATATCACCAAATTTTAGTGAATCCTGCTGACAGACACAAAATAGCTTTTCGGACTCACCAAGGTCATTATGAGTAGTCATGCCATTTGGCTTGACAAATGTACCTACAACTTTCTAGTTGTTAATAAATAATGTGTTCAAACCATATTTAAGAAGATTTGTTTTGGTCTTCTTTGAAGACATCTTGATTTATAGTCCAACTTGGAAAATTCATTTATCACAACTTGAATTGGTTTTACAGTTGTTACGGAAAGAATCTCTATATGCAAAGCTCTCAAAATGTTCATTTGACACGAACGAAATTGATTATTTGGGCCACACCATAAATGGGGTAGGAGTGCACATGGACAAGGAAAAAGTGCAAGCTGTTTCTAATTGGCAAATACCCACTACCTGCAAAAAACTTTGAGGTTTTTTAGGACTGTCTAAGTATTAAAGGAGATTTATATGGGGTTATGCCTCCATAGCAGCCCCTTTCATAGATTTTCTCAAAAAGGATGCCTTTCACTGGTCCATAGAGGCTGAGCAGGCTTTTAAAAAAAATCAAGGAAACTGTGACTACAACTCTTGTCTTGGCATTAATTTTACTCTTCCGTTTGTTTTAGAGACTGATGCTTCTGGCATTGGAGTTGGAGCGGTCTTAAGCCAGGACAAGCACCCAATTGTTTTCTTTCCTAGGAAAATGTCTACAACCATGCAACGACAGTCTGCTTACACTAGAGAATTATTTGCCATCACTGAAGCTATTGTCAAATTTAGGCACTACAAGTTGGGCAAGAAGTTTATAATCAAGTCAGACTAACAAAGCTTGAAATTTCTGCTAAATCAGTCTCTACACACTCCAGAGTAGCAAAACTGGTTCCATAAATTAGGTTCACAACGAAGGTCATAGAAAAATCCAGAAGCACAACAATTAGATATATTTTTCTGAATAAATTAGGTTTTGGCTTGTAAATTAGACTTTTTATAATTTTAATTTTTAAAGTTTCAGTTCATGTAGTCTTGCTCTATTATAAGAAGGTAAAACTTGAATCCATTAGGATGTCGTTATCTGTCACATTAGCATAATATAAGTGGTCAACACACAGAATATAGTACATACATTTAATTGAGAATTAATATAAAATAAACAAAAATGCATGTTTTTGGTTTCTAAAATTTTAAATAAACTAAATTTATGATTCCTTAAAATACACTTTAAAAAATATATAAATTTAGTTTCATTCCAGTAAAAACAATGTCACTGAAACATATAATTTAAAAATATAAAAAAAACACTAAATTTACATATTTTCAGAAGTTAAAGATCGATGATTCATCAATTGAAAATAACGGGACCAAAGCAAAGTTCAACAAAAATATGTGAAATAAAAACATTTTTTCAAAAATCAAAAGTTTTTACAAAAAAGTTTTATTTGTTTTACCAACTAGTTTTATATTTGTACTCGAATGGTAAAAAAAAGTAAATAAATTTAAATAAAAAAATGATAGAACATAAAATTGTGAAATAAATAACTAGATTAATATAACTAATAATACCAGAATATAAATATTTAAGAATATGATAAATTAACCCAGCCTAAACAAAAAATAATTCGATGTTATAAATTGCATTTAATACATCCATAGAGTCCATTTTTCTAAAATCTCATCATAAACCATACTTTTCAAAGTCTGTCCGCTCTTATTCTTGAAAGTGTAAATAAATTCTCACATATATGATTTAAATAAAATGATCTCTTATTTGAATTTAATAGAAAACGTTTGATTTGTTGAAATCAAGTCTTTGTGTTAGGAAGGAAAATAGGAAACAAAGAGATGAAGTGGCTAATAACGTGGAGGAAGAAGTCAACAACAATACACCTCAATTAGGTTCGAGTACATTGCCAAATTCAGTTAGCCTTAAGGGACACATGTGATAAAGGCGAAATTTCAAAGTTCTCAACTTCAATTCTGGATGAATTAATGTCTTTACTATTGAGAATAAGCATTTAATGTTGACATAATGTCTTGAAATTAATGGAAGCATGTATTTCCACCCTAGGTTTATAAAGAAAGAATTTCAAGAAGATTTTGAGAAGAATCAGAGAAGAAGGTGAAGCTGGAAAGGAAAGGCCCACTGCAACTTTAGACTGAGCTAGAATTCACTAAAGGCCTGCAAACACAATATGCTAATTTTGGCACGAGGTATTGAAGAGGAAAGAATCTTCCTTGGGAGGAGAGCTGGCTGGCTGCTACAGTGATCAACAAAAGCATTTTCCTTGTATTCATGGCTATTATGAGTAGCTAAGTTCATCTATTTTGGTATTGAATCTAATTTTCTCATACTACTTGTATTCTTGTTGTTTATGTTGATAACATATGGTTTATTCAGACTTGTATTCTCTTTGTGTGCTTAATGCTTGAATCATATGCACAAGTGTTTCTTGAACTAAGAATTTTGAAATTAACTGGGAAGTAATTTTGGGATTTGGAAAGCATTTAGAATACCCATTGCTATGCAACACCAGGGATGGGTTACATTGTAATGGCTGTGTTAAACAACTAAACATAATGCGGTTAACACTCCATGAAAGCTGGGAAAACAGTATCATGCAAGATAATCTATGAATTTCAATACACGAGGAATCGGGTTGAATGAATCTTATTTGTACAGAGTCAAAAAATAAGCATATGCTATTAATGAAGAATGCAAAGAGTTGAGTTAATGAGTTCAATCCCAAGATAGTTCTCCATTACTACATTTACACCCTATTTTTCTGTTCGTTTTTATAAAACCCAGTACTGTCTGCAATCTGTTCTGAACTAAATCCCTAAACACTTTTAGCTTAAGCTACTCCACTAGCTGAGGCTCGACTGATACCATTCCCTATGGATTCGAGACTTCTACTTATTTCTCTATATTACTTCTTGACTTGGTATACTTGCCAAAGGGAGTCATCAAGTTTTTGGAGTAGGCTCTGTGTATCAAGGGACCAAGGCGGAGCAATAGGCAACGTACTACAAATGTGCAGCTGAGGGACTATGTTGGTTAGGCATTGTGTGGTATACTCTCTCTCTCCTCTTTTAGGCTCCTTAGGGAGAATATTGTTCTTCTTCTTCCTTTCTGAAAATATCCATTCCTTGATTTCAAGTGTTGAAGCTATCAAGTGGAGACCATTGAGTTTATTCCTTACAACAAATACACTCTCATAGATATAGTTGAATGTTCTGCAATTTATCATAGACAATCATAGTTTATACATACCATTACAGACGTTCTCTATTTTTTATGGTTCAATATTACGACTGTTCATAACTATTCATCTGCTGTTATAATCCAAATCAATGGTTCTGCATTTTCTTAGATTTTTTTTAATCTTAACACTTTGTTTTTTTAATAAAAATTATATGAGCAACACTTGTATTTAGTTAATGGTAGTTGTGTGCAAAGCATTTTTGTTATTTAGTTAGAAATGACTAAATCGAAAGAATATACATGTTTAACGAGAACTAGTTATGTTCAAATAATATTTGTAGTTTAGTCAGAAGTGATTAGATCTAAAAAATATTTGTACTATGAGTTTTTTAGATGAACCAATATAAAAATAACTTATAAATATATTTAATCCTTTATCTTTTTCATATTTTACATTATCTATTTTCATCTAATCAAAGAAGGACAACTTTGTGAAAACTAATTTTGAAAAGTATTTTTGACAGTGCGTCTATATTGTTGAAGTTGAGTTTAACGAGCTTTGTCAAATGCATCTCTTAAGAAAAACTGTAACATCCCATATTTTTCATATAATAGGGACTCTATTACATAGAAAATTTATAATAAGCCAAAATACAAATCTCCACTCATTCATAAAAGTGTCACAACTGAAATTACGACAGGGACGACGATCCAAAGAGAAAATAAATTTTGAGAAAATATAGAAGGAAGTTGCCACCATAGTTTATTATGAAAGAATCGGAAAAGGAAATGGTATCCGAAACTTGATTTGGGTTTGGGGGTTAGTTACGTGTAAGGAAGGTATCAGAACCTAAGACGGTACCTTTAATCAAATGAGCAAAACAAGTGTATTTAATAAAATGTTTATTTTCTCAAAAAGATTAAACAAAAATGCAAGTAAAAAAAATAAAAAAAGTATGTATTTTGTTTCACAAAGGAAAATCAACGGATCACATACTTCTATTTATAAAATTTTTTGTTGGGGTGTTTGATGTTTTTTTTCTGAAAATTTTATATTTTTAATTTTTAGAAATTTCACGTTTTTTTAATTTTTGAAAATTTTAAATTTATTTAATTTTTGAAATTTTATATTTTTTAATTTTTGAAAATTTTATATTTTTTAATCTTTATAGATTTCATATTTAAAATTTTGATATTTGAAAATTGGATATTTTGGAAATTTGTGATTTGTTGATAGGGGCACAAGGATGTGCAAACGACAGTGCTCAATACTCTTACAAATTAGAGATATTTTAGTGTATGTTTTAAATAAAATTTCTTGTTAGATATTACTTCACGCTTATGATCATTTGAATATTTTATTGAATTATTTTAAAGTAAAACATAAGAAGAAATGGTGTGTAGGTAAAGATAGGTGTTGCAGGTAGCCTGAATTAAAAAAGCTAAAATTAATGGGCCCATAATTTTTAACAAAACAAAAGAAAATAATAAAAAATGGGGAAAGAGAGTGAATGCGAGGGTACAGTTGATTCCATAGGTGTTAGTTGGTTCGGCTTGGCATGGGGGCACTCAGTAAGGTACTCAGTTCGGCTTTGTGAAAGGCACTCAATAAGGCACTAGATTCAACTTTGTGAAAGGCACTCGCAAAGGAACTCAGTTCGGCTTTGTGAAAGGGTACACTCGATTTAGGATTGGTGCAAGGTACACTCAGTTTAAGATTGGTTAAAGACACACTCAGTTTAGGATTGGTGAAAGGCACACGCGATCTAGGATTGGTTAAAAACACACTCAATTTAGGTAAAAAATTAACTCGTTTTATAATTAGAAATTGTTTAATTCTTAGTTTTTAGTAGTTTTTTACTTAATAATTGATTGTGAAGGTCAAGAGAAAGATTTGATATGAATTCAATTTATTTTTTATGAAATTTATCAAGAAAGTATTGCATGAGAAGAATTAGGATTGAAGCTTTGAGGAAGTAAGAAAAAGAAGCAAATAAAGTCAAGCCTAAGTCAATCACGTGGGCCCAAATTGAAGAAACCTTAGAAACAAAGAGGAGTTGGTGGCGCTCGACACAGAAAGACAGACCCGACACATATTGGGCTCAATAGTAGAGTAGTACCAGAATCTAGAGGTACTCGTCGCAAAATGCGGTGTTGGGAGTGAGCGTTGATTTCATGTTTTATTGAATAGACTTGTGGGGTTTCGGGTTAGATATCTTTGGCTAAAACAGAGAACGAAGTTGACTCTGGAAGGCAACTTTAGGCTTCGTTTTGAGTAATCTTCTTATTCCATCATTCTTCTTATAATGTTTGGTTTCCTCATGTTAGGCTAAATTCTTTCTAAACTCTCATGTAACAATATTTGTGCTTATTTATATCCTGTCATACATATATTTCTTCTAATTCGTCATTTTATTAATTTTGTGCTTATGCTTGTTGTGCGGATCCATAACTCAATTATTGATTCTTAACAGTATTGGAAAATATCTTTTGAATCTAGATCTGAATTAATTTACCAGATAAAAACTCGTGTCTACAAATAGAGCCTGGTTCATTTGTTGTTATTAAGATTCCACTATTATACAATATTCATCTATATAATTGATCAAGGAATTGGTGGTTAATAGATAATCCCCAGACTCATTCACTGAGGAATCATTTTTTAGTAATTTCGTGGATTAACATTTATGATTTTTAGAAAAGAAGATAACTTTTGTAATACATTAGAGTTAAGATTGGTGAGATCTAACCTTGGAAAGCTCATCACATTATTGTATAACCTTTTTAAGCCTCTGATTGTTAATAAAAGTTTATATGTTTAATTTTCTCACTATTTTATCAAATATTTAATTTGTTTTAAATCTAAATCTATTATAATTGCTTTATATTACACAACTTCTTTGGAAAGAACAATAATTTATTATTTGCTACACAACAACTGTTGCACTTTCCATCATTGCAAATTTTGCTAACAAACTTTCTAATGATCTAATGGCAAGCAAGAACTCAAAATTGAAAAAACAAAGCACTCAAAGGAACCAAAAGAAACAACATACTAAGTAAAATAAAATAATTAAAATAGTTCAACTTAGACTTTATGACATACTGGGACTAAACATGTCTCTAGATAACATGTAAGGATCATAAAAGTCAAAATCACACAATTATAAACAACTTTAATTGAACAAGATGAAAGAAGAGTCAAGTCAAAACAAAACTACATACAACTTTTTTCATTGTAGAAACACCTACAAACACAACAATGGAAGGTTCAAGAGGAACTATGCAATTTGAACCGAACCAAAAAACATAAACAATAATACAATTTGGTTAAACAAGTCAAGACAAGCAAAAATATGATGTAGACAAAACAAAAACAAGAAAAGAAGACAGATGAAGAAGGGCTACTTAGCTTAGATGAACCACAACTCTAGATACCAAATGATAGATTTTTTCTTCTTTTTTGATGTTTTGAGTTTCTTCTCTGAGATGGAAGATGAGATAGGTTACGAAAGGTTGGATGATAAAAGAATACATCTCAATGATTTAAGTTGAAAAGGAGAGAGCCTAGTGAGAGGTGAGGCAACTCACTAGAAAGGTGTCTAGGTTGAGTCTTAGAAAGAAGACTAACCTAGGGAGAACCCTAGTGGAAAAATGTAATGTTACGACAAGATACAACGTCAGTTAAAAGGGAACCATCGTAAACAATAATCTTGTGCCAATTTTGTCAATAAATGAAATATATTACATCAATTAAGGGGTAACCGATGTAATAGGACTCATTCTACATTGGTTGATACAAACAAAAGATGTAGAAAATAGCCAAAAAAATTCCCACTAAAAAAATTTTGAAAAAAAAATTATGTGCACCACTTATTACATCGGTTGTTGCTCCAACCAACTAATAAATTGAATTTCTACATCGATTGTGAGCTTCAATCAATGTAGAAAGTAGAGCTACATGCTCCAATTAAAAAACACATTTTGGTAAGAACTTATTAAATTTGTTGTTTACACAATCAATGTAATAAATATCCTACTATATTGGTTATTTTAGCAACTGGTGTAATAGGTGTATTTTTTAACCTAACATTTGCACTGCTTTTGTTGTTTGTCCTTCTCATACGCCGTTGAGTCTTGCATTGAGTCTCTTTTGCTTACTCTCATTGTTTTCACCCACATTTGGTTCCTTTCTACGTTGGTAGCCTTTGTCCACTGTGCTCTATTTTACGATTTCGACATGTGTGGTTTGTTTAACTTTCTTTTACATTAATGTTGCATGTTACTAGGGGTGTCATTACAATACTTTACTTGATACGTGAGCCTATTTCCACTGTAAACTGTGAAATTGATTAAAAGTAGTTAGAAAATTGTTTTTGATCCAAATTTTTTAGTAGTAACTTGTTTTAGTATATATTCGATAACAGAGTTCTTACATTGTATAGATTTATCACATATTTGAGTTGTCAAAATTTAGGGCACAAAACTTCAAATGGTCATAACTTTTGTAGAAAGCTCGGATTAAGACACGTTAAAAATGAAAGTTGCTTGAAATGTTGTAAGGAATGTGGTGGGAAATAATCCCAGATCCAAAACTTTTCAAAATTTCCAACGTTTACTATTTTAGTTTTTTATTTTTTTAGGTTTCTACAACCGAATGTAAAAAGTCCTATATTACATCGATTCCAACTTATAACTAATGTAATGTGTATCCTGTTTTGCTTTTTTTAAATGCTCTTTATATCGGTTGTGTTTATAACCGATTTAATATTTCTATATTTTACATTGGTTGAAGAACCAATGTAAAAAGTCATGGACTTTCTACATCGCCTACATCAACATAAGTAATGGAACCAATATAAAAAGCCTCCTATAATCGATTTAGAATCTCATTTATCAACTAGTGGAACTATGAACAAGAGGCCAAATTTAGGCAATTCTTTACTCATTCAAATTTAAAATACAAGCACCAAGCACTCCTATTTATATCCTAGGAGGACATCCAAATGGAGAGGCAAATACAAGCCCAAAATTGTATTCTACTTAGCCTAATTATTCTACTTAGTTCAAGGCTTACCAAATCCTAATCTATTCCATACAAAATATACAAACTAAAATCCACCCGATGATGATAAGAACTTGGTCTTGTTCAAGTTAAGTAAGTCCCAGTCTTCCTGTAATGTCCTGGTCGTAGCTATAGTTGTTGTCTTTTGAATTAGAGGTCTTCGTTTATCTACTATGTGCATTATTATAGTCTAAAGTTGACATCATACCCAATCTTCTTGGAAGCTCCTGCTCAAGGCTCCCGGTCTTTAACATCTTTATTCTATGAAAGTTGTGGCTAGATGGGTTTCATCATGTTTTGTAATATAATTTTCAGAATTTTATTATAATCCTTCGCTAGAGAGATAGTATTTCATGATTTGAACTTTGAAACATTTTCATAAAACTTAGACTTATCTCTTGAGTGGTTTATAGCAACCAACCTTTCATCTTCCTATTTTTAGATATTAAACCCAAACTTTGAGTGCAAACACTTAGAGAGTGATTGAGATCCATTTTCTGCTAACCATTATACTACTTTTGTTAGTTTTTTGTACCTTTTTGTCTTGAATTCTAGTGTAGGTTCTCATTATATTTTTGGGAGATATCTTTGAGTCTTAAAGACCAAGGAAGTGTGAACATGGAGAGCGAACAAGGGACTCTTGAAGAACTTACACAAATCTTGGAGCAACAATTGTTCGAAATAAAAGACTTCAAAATGAGAGAAGAGAAGGAAGACATTCAAGATCTTCTACTCATTTTAATAGTGGTATGGAGGACTTTTATGAACCAAGAAAAACCATGATATGAAGAAAATTTCTTAGGAAATAATGTAAAATTTATGAATTTTGTAGGAGGATTCGATCCCAATGTGTATGAGGAATGGAATAGGAAAATAAATCAAATTGTTTTTTGTTATGAACTTTTGGACTTGGACATTATTAGGCCCTCAAAAAGGGATACAGGAAGAGTGGAAGTCAACTGATCTAAGCAGAACAAAGCCCTTATCAACATGAGCAAATCTTGTAATTTGTACAAATTCATTTATGATATTTTTGGGCAATGTGTTTGGCCATAAAATAATTAGGTTTGGGCTTGTACTTTGGCTATAACTATAATAGGTTTAGATTTAGGGTTTGAGGTCAACCTAGGGTTTCAAGTAAGCTTTCCAAGCCCAAAACAAACCTTAGATAGTCTATGATCGCCAATGGAGCTTACATACCTGGAAGGCATTGAACATGTGCAAAATATGGAAACAAAGCAAGGTCAGCGTGAGTTGCACATGTCCTTCTCCCATTGGTTCTATTGTATCTAGGTTTAGGGTTTCTAATTTGAATGTTTGAATTTGGGCTCTCATTTGGATGACCTCAAGAACTACAAATAAGTGTGCTAGGCTATTATATATTAACTTTGATTGAATTAATGTTATTGATATGGTTTGTGGAAGGTATGTAGGATCTAGATCAACTTAAATGAAGATGGAAAACAAAACCTATTAAAAAAATGAATGAAAGTTGCAAAAATGGAAGCCATGAATGGAAAATGCATTTGACAAAGACAAAAAACAGTTATTGAACAGGAAAACAATTTGGAAATAAAACATAAAATGGATTGAGAGGAGAACACCACCTTTGTAGAATTCTTACAAGGATAAGTGCATGCAAGCCACTACTTGAGAAGAGGAACTCTCACTCAACTCTCTTAAAGAAACCTTTCAATAAAACTCAAACTCTCATTCAACTTGTGTAAATATACAACGGAGACTCCCCTTTTATAAGAAAATCTCATGGCCAAAGAGGTGCATGGATGAAAAAAAAAAGGATTAGCCAAGTCAACTAGAGTTAAGTGTCTTAATCCCTTGTAATTAGGGAAGTCACATGTTGGTTCTCTAAAATTACGAAAAAAAAAAAAACTCTTATTACCCTTTATGGCATGGCATCCAATGCACATGGCTGAATGTTAGAAGAGTGCCAAGAGTCAAAATGATTCTCTCAAGTTCTTATTCCTATAATGCTCTACTCTATCAAGTTTTATACAATTTTAAGACTATTCTAACACTATTCTTTTTATTTTTTTTCCAAAGCCTTGAGCGGTCTTCTATTCTTTATTCCTTCCATTTGCTTCTTTATTTTATCTTTTATATCTCTTCTAGTCATGCTCCTTGTTTTAACTCCATCAAGCTCTTCTTCCTCTTATTGTTCAACAACCTCATCCACACATGTATCAATTATGTTAGCCAAAATTAAACTTACACTCATTCTTGAAGTTCTCCCAAGGTTAGAGTTTCTATTTGAAAATTCTAGCCTATATCTAATGCTAGTGAGTTGAGCTAACCTCCCTTAGTCTAACCTTGATCTTCCACTTCACATTTCTACAAATTACTTCTATCTTCTTCTTATTCTTCCATAATCCATCCAAAATGAAACTCAAATTCATAGAAGGAGTTTACCATGCCATCATTTGGTATTAAAGTCGAGGTTCATTAAAGCTAAGTGTTAATTATTCTTCTTTTATCAATTTGTTTTCAAATTTTTGAGTTGTTCATAACTTGTTTTACATGTCTTGGTGTGATGCACCGAATATATCTTGATAATTTTCTTGTTCTTTGATTCAAATAAATCGTTCCTACTTGAACCTTCATTTGTGGCGCTTTATGTGTTCTAAGTATGAATCCATATGCATTTTTGCTTTACTTGAGTATTATCTCATTTTGTTGTTAGGTTGAAGTCGCTTATATTTGAGTCATTTTGAATTTTAGGATCTATACATGTTTTCTAGAGTTATATGTAGTCCTAATATGTCATAAACTCCCCGTTTAATTGATTGAAAATTTTTATTTCAATTTCTATGTTGTTTGTTGAATTAATTTGAGCTTTTGACCGCTTTTTCCTTTTCAATTTTGAGTTCCTACTTACTACTAGATCATTATTAAGTGTCTATGGAGTTAGGCTTCCATTGTGTATTTTTTAATTGTTCAATTCTCATTTTGAATCCAAAAGGTTTCTTTTCGATTATTAATTGTTTTTCTTTGTTGTTTGGGTATGTTTATTAATTTCACACAAACAACAAAAACTGAGAACAAAGCTCAAAACATACATTACACCATTCATTATTTTTTTTTTCATAAACTACTTTATATCTAGCATTCTAGTTCCACTAAAACATATGTCTAATGTAAGACCATAGAAGTATGTAAGGATCTAGAGAATAGCCTTAAAGTAGAAGTGGTATTAGTAAAATGACATCTAAATATTTTATTGTTAAAATGAAAAGTTCATATAAATAGCAAAGTCAGTTTTTCAGATCTCATTTTTATAAAACCATCATCTCTCTATAACAGAATTCCCTTTTCTTCTCTACCTTCTCTTTAGAATTCTGGCCCCACCTGTTATTAGACTGATGATCGGAGGCCACCCCTAGGCTCCTAGCATCGAGTAGAGCAAGAGTATTCGATCATATTCTTGAACAGAGTAAGTTCGTTTACTGCTCATTTTCATTTGAGCAATCTTCAAGTGTTCTTATATACTCTAGAAAAGTAGCTTGCATGTGATTTTTTAGGCATTAGTAGGGGTCTTTGCTAGTTCATAGTCTTAGTGGTGTAGCTTGATCGTTGATTGGAGCTCTGTTGATAGAGGAGCTCCTTGATGCTAGTTTCTTCTTGCATGTTCTACAATTTGTTGTGATTTAGGAAGAAGCTTTTGCACCGAACAAATCAATGGAAGAACTCCTCAGAGCAAGTGGAAGCAATGGACATAGAAGAACGAACCATGGAAAGGAAGATTATAATAGAAGCTTATGGTTGAAACTTCAATGGATGGACAACTAGACGATGAAAGAGAAATTGAAGAAGGTTGGGCCAACCTTCAAGAGAGAGTCTCAAGCTTCTTGGAGAAGAAACTCAATTGTAAACTTGATAATGTGCTAACAATTTTGCAGCATTCCATTAGGTAAATCAAGCTTACAAAGTGAGGTCCCTAATTGACGCCTACACCATGAGCCAACCATAGAATATTGAAATGATTTAAAGAGTGCTCTTAGGCAGAGACATATTCCTTCATATTACCATCAGGAATTAATGGATAAATTTCATAGGCTAAGTCAAAGAAACATGAGCATAGAGGAGTATAGGGAGAAGATGGAACTATATATGATGAGGGCTAGGATTAGGCAAGATGAGACTATGGCTAGATTCACGAGTGGTTTAAGTCTTGAGATAAGAGATAGGGTAGAACTTCTTCCCTATAGAGATTTTCATGACTTGGTCTAAATTAGTATTAAAGTTGAGCAACAAATTTTGAGGAAAGGACAAGGAAGTAGTTCTTATCTTAACTCATATCCCAAGAAAGATCTTAAGAGCGAGGGAAAGTCTGTGAAAGAAAAACCAAAAGAAAACCCTTCTAAAGCCATAGTTCAAGAAAGTTTTAAGAAAAAGGAGCAACATGCAACCTAAAACCGCACTAGTGATATTAAATGTTTTAAATGCTTGGGTCGGGGTCATGTTAAGTCTCAACGTCCTTCCATGAGGACTCTCTTAATGAAAGCCCAAGATGTGTATAGTAGTCAGGAAGAAATAATTAAGGACAACACTAGTGAGGAGTCTGAGTGTGAGGATAGTGAGGATGTATATGCCAATGAGAGAGAATAATTGATGATTACGAGAACCCTCAAGAACCAGCCTAGCCCACAACCTGAGTCAGAGAGAGAATATTTTTCATACCCGGTGCAAAATTTTTGAAAATGTATGTTCTCTCATCATTGACAGTCGATCGTGCTGCAACTGCTGTACTACTAGGCTGGTTGAGAAATTAAATTTGGATGTGATTCCCCACCCTAAGCCTTATAAATTGTATTTGATTAATGATGGGGGATATAAATGTTAAAGAACAAGTGACAGTCAAACTCTCGATAGGTAACTATGTTGATGTTTTATGTAATGTAATACCTATGGAGGCTTGTCATGTTTTATTGGGCAGATCATGACAATTTGACAATATCCATGATGGCTCACCAATGAAATTACTTTCAATTATAAGCATAAAGAGTTTGTACTTCATCCTTTGACTCCTACCCTGGTGTTGGAGGATCAAGTCAAAATGAAAAAAAAAGATAGTGAAAAAGAAGTCCAAATATCCAAAATCTAGAACCTAAAGATGAGTCTGAGGTGTGGGAGCTTGGTGTTCCTTCCCACGAGGTTACTTAGAAGGAGAATATCTTATCTAAAAATTCTATAAAACATTTTTTCCTCATTGAGCAACCTCCATACCTCTTGCTGTGTAAAGGAACACTCATGTCTACACCATTTGATAATTTTGAGCCTAAGATTTTGTCTCCCTAATTTGAAAAACTTTTAAAAGAATTTGATGATGCTTTCCCTAGTGATGGTCTTACGGGATTGCCGCTTTTTAGGGGAATAGAGCATCAAATTGATTTTGTTCTAAGTGCTAGTCTCCCCAACAAACCAACATATAGAACAAATCTAGAAGAGACTAAGGAGATAGAATCTTAGGTACAAGAGTTATTAGATAAAGGTTGGGTGTAGAAGAGTCTCAGCCCGTGTGCCATGCCAGTTTTGTTGGTGCTCAAAAAGGATGGAAAATGGAGGATGTGTTGTGATTATCGAGCAATTAACAACATAACTATTAAATACATACACCCGATTCCTAGACTTGATGATAAGCTTGATGAATTACATGGATCCATTGTGTTTTCCAAATTTGACTTGAAAAACAAATATCACCAAATTCGTATCAAAGAGGGTGATGAGTGGAAGATTGCTTTAAAGACCAAGTTTGGACTATACGAATGGTTTGTGATGCCTTTTGGGCTCACTAATGCACCTAGTACATTCATGAGGCTTGTGAATCACGTTCTTAGAGATTATACAGGTAAATTTGTTGTAGTTTACTTTTATGATATTATAGTGTATAGTCATAGTGTAGAGTCCCATATACATCATTTGTGAGAAGTTTTTTTAGTTCTTAGGAAAAATAAACTTTTTGCAAATGTAAATAAATGTACATTTTGTGTGAATGGTGTTATCTTCGTAGGTTTCACTGTGAATAAAAATGGGGTCCATGTTGACCCCACCAAAATAAAAGTCATCGAAGAAGGGCCAACCCTAAAGAAGGTATGAGAAGTTAGGAGCTTTCATGGCCTCGCCAATTTTTATAGAAGATTTATGCCTAACTTCTTTAGTCTACCTCAATTAGTTGGTGAAGAAAGATGTTACATTCCATTGGGTAGAAAAACAAGAAAACGCTTTCAAAAGAATAAAGTTTTTACTCACTAATGCACCCATTCTAGCTCTTCCTGACTTTTCTAAACCTTTTTAAGCTAGAGTGTGATGCTTCGGGAGTGGGCATAGGTGTTGTGTTATTACAGAGTGGTCACCCAATTGCTTATTTCAGTGAAAAATTACGTCGTGCCACTCTTAATTATCCCATCTATGACAAAGAACTTTATACTCTGGTAAGGGCCCTTTAAACTTTGGAACACTACCTTGTATCCCAAGAATTCATTATGCATAGTGACCATGAGTCACTTAAGTATCTTAAGGGAAAACATAAATTAAACAAAAGACATGCAAAATGGATGGAATTCCTGGAACAGTTTCATTATGTAATCAAATACAAGAAAGGCAAAACAAATGTATTTGTTGATGCATTGTCTTGCAGACATATGCTATTGTCCAAATTGGGAGCCCAAATTCTTGGATTTGATCACATACCTGAGTTGTATAGTCAAGATCCAGAATTCTCGTTTGTTTTTGCTCATTGTCAACAAAAATCTCGAGGTGGTTACTATGTAAATCAAGAGTATGTTTTTAAAGAAGGAAAACTTTGTATACCCCTTGGTTCACATAGAAAGCTCCTTGTAAAAGAAACACATGAAGGAGGTCTCATGGGCAATTTTGAGGTAGAGAAAACTTTGAGCATGCTAAAAGACGGGACGTCTAGAGGTATTGTTATAAATGCATTGCTTATTTACAAGTTAAGTCACGAGTTATGCTTCACGGATTGTATACACCATTGCTAGTTGCTTTTGTACCTTGAGAGGATATTAGTATGGACTTTGCCCTTGGATTGTTTAGAATCTAAAAGGGCTTTGATTCTATCTTTGTGGTAGTGGACCAGTTTAGTAAAATGGATCATGCTATTCCCTGCCATAAGATAAATGATGCAAGCAACATCTCCAAACTCTTTCTAAGATATGTAGTTAAACTTTATGGCTTACCCAAAACTATAGTTTTAGATAGAGATCAAAAGTTCATTAGCCATTTCTGGAAGACACTTTGGGGAAGGCTAGGGACTCAATTAACTTTTCTACTTCATGTCATCCTCAAACAGATGGACAAACCAAAGTTGTCAACAGATCTTTATCAACTATGCTTAGGGATATTTTGAAGGTAAACCACAAATCTTGGGATGAGTACCTACCCATATTCAGTTTGCTTACAACAGAGTAGTCCACAAAACTACTTAACTTTCACCTTTTAAGGTTGTATATGGGTTTAACCCACTCACACCTCAGGATTTACTACCGTTGCCTAGTCCACGAGATTTTATTCATAAAGAATGGGCATCAAGGGCTGAATTTTTGAGAAAATTGCATGAGAAGGTCAAATTACAAATACAACAATAAAGTCAAAAGTATGCTAAGCAAAACAATAAGGGGAGGAGGAAGATAAGTTTTTAGGAAGGTGATTGGGTTTAGCTCCATTTGAGAAAAGATAGATTTCCAAACAAAGAAAGTCAAAACTCAACCCTCGTGGTAATGGACCTTTTCAAATCCTCAAAAAGATTAATAATAATGCTTACCAATTTGACCTACCTAATGAGTACGGAGTGCATACTACCTTTAATGTAACTGATTTAATTCCTTTTACAGGTAGTCATGATGATGAGGTAGACCATTCAGATTTGAGAACAAATCCTCTTCAAGAGAGAGGGATGATGGAAGAAGGTCCAGACAAGGTCCAATTACAAGATCCATGTCAAGACACATAGAAGATCAAGAGGATTCAGAAGCACCAATCGACATGAAAATGCTGACAACTTTGAGTCTTTATGAAACATTGTAAAATTTGTAAAAATAGTTTGGATCATTTTCTTTGTAAATAAAAACCCTAGGCGAATTAGGGTCAGAAGGTGCCTAGGGTTATGGTTAGCTTTAGTAGGTGGCGTCTCCTTCTAGAAGCATGCCACATGGCAACACGACATTGGAGGAGTGTTTACACACCTACGGTCAGGGAGAGTCGCTCCACATGCTAAGGTTAGGATTAGGGTAGCATGTGAAGCAAGCTAGGGTTAGAAGATAAATTACCTTATACGCTGGGTTGGATGAGCTTCTCTTACAAGCTTCCTCTTTTACTTTTCTTCTATAAATTCATGTGTAGGTGAAGTTTAAAATTAGCTTGATTGAAGTAATGAAATGTTGCATAATTTCCAACACTTGTTAAGTTGTTCTTTGAGTTTTCTTCTCTAGAGAAACCTTAGAGAAAATCTTGGTAGTTGGCCTAACCTCTACCAAGAATCCTTCACCACCTAGTTCATCAATCAGTTGAAATCTTCCACCGCAACCTTCACCTTCTTCCTTTGCATTTCCGCACCACTTCACGGATTCAACTTCATCTTAATTGCTTCCACTGGTTCGAGAAGTTTTCTTCCATCCATCCATTCGGTGCAAAGCTTCCATGGCACTCTACAACTTCATGTGGAGATCTTAGAAGTAAAGCATCAAGAAGACTCTTACATCATTGATGGTGTTAGGTTTAGGCCCAACTAAATTATTGGTAGCGGTCCAATTCGCTTTCTTTCCTACTTTTTACACCTACCATTTTTTACATTTTCACCCTCTGCAGTTTTGAGAATATCTTTTTTTATTACTTGTTCGGACCTCCCATTCAATCTTGTAGTTTCATATGATTAATTTAAATACGATATTTTTTTGGGCTTCATCATGTCAATGCCAATTGATTTTGGATTATTCACATTCATAAAATTATTTAGATAATGATTAGAAGAATTTTTCCATTTGGGTACAAAAATTATTTTAGCTATTGGATTCCAAAGCTAGATATAATTTTTGTCACTTTTTGGGGCCTATTTTGCTAATTTTTATTTTTATTTCATCCCATTTTTATTCCAAAATATGATTTTTTTTTTCTTTTTCATGTGCTTTATAAAAAATAAATTTCGAAAAATGATCGTACGCGTCATGCGAAATTTAGTTCCAAAAATATTTCATGTGGATAATTAAAGCACCGTACACATCAAGCGATATCTAACACGAAATTTTATTAAAAAATAAACAAAAATATCAAAATTTCCAAAATATTCAAATTTCTAAAATAAAAATTTCAAAAAAAATTAAAAACATATAAAACAGTTCAATAAACAATTTTCTTCTATAACTACATGAACGCTAGGTCAATCCTTGTCAGGTCACCTAAATTAGATATATTTTCTTTGTTTACACTTTTTTATTTATATTTTTTGGAAAAAATAAACATTTTAAAAAACCACACTCATTTTACTCATTTGATTAAAGGTATTGTCTTAGGACAGGCGTTGTGGGTGTGTTAATACCTTCCCCACACGTAACTGACTCCCAAATCCCAACTTTGTTTCATAAACCATTTCCTTTCCCGATTTTCCCATAGTTTTTCATAATAAACTATGGTGGCGACTCTATCTCTAATCCTTTCAGATCATTTATTTATTTTCTCTTCGGATTCTCGTCCCCATCGTGATCTCGGTTGCGAAACATACAAAGACATTTGACTCTCTACTTCTGGAAGACTCGTTCATTGTGTTACACTTAGAGACTAGCATCTGCCAGATGATCCTTCCAACTGTGAATCCACTCAGTCCCAAATGAACATAAGCTCATCTGACAGGGTAAATCCATATTTGTCCAGACCAAATCTTTTCACCTATAGTTTTAGTTATGTGAATCTCCTTCAACTCTCACCACCTAGTACCCCTCATCTATATGATTCTAAGGTACTGGTAGAGTCAAGATACCTCCTTCTTGACAAGTCCTCAAACAATGAACATCCTAACAATCTCAACATGGGTATCTCCTCTCCTAAAGATACTATGTCTCAATATCCATTCCATATCATTCAAAAAAAATTATACTATGTCATACCATATATAATCATTTATTTAATTTAACCCAAATTAGACTACACTAATAGAACAATGGACCAACAAAGACTCATTCTGATGCCTTAAAGGACACAGGCAAAATACCCCTACCAAGAATGAAATTGACCTAAAACTGACTCTGAGGAAGATAAGTAAAAAATAAACTTACTCTGTTCAAGAATCAGATTTGACACTCTTACTCTACTCAACGTCGGTAATCTAGGGGTGATCTCTGATTATCAGTCCGATAAGGAAGGAAGGCAGAGTTTTAGAGAGAAGACATAGAAAATGGGAAGAATTGCTTCTAAGAGATGGTGGTTTGTATAAAAAATGAAACCTGAACACTAATTTTCCTATTTATATAAAATTTTCTCTTTACAAAACAATATTTAGGCGTCATCTTATTTATATCTAAAGCTAAATTATAGCTTTTAATACGATTACATTCTGAAGTTATTTTCTAGGGTATTACAGATTCTGTTTTCAACACCTGACATCTTGGCTTTTCAATTTTTCATTTTTTCTATATTGCAAATTTGGATTCTCCTTTTTAACAATATATTTTTAACATCTTAAGGTGATCACTATAAAAATTTCACTCAAAAATACTATCTATTTGTTTACATTAAATTTTCCAATCAAGTGCAGTTTATCAAACCGTTTCAGGAATTTGATACATAGAGGAATCCAACGGTTTTGAATAATACATCAAGACATAATACAAATTTAATTCTAAGAAACTCACTAATGATCAAATACTATGTTAAGGAACTCAAAAATAGAAAAGCACACGAAGCTTTAGACAAATTTTACAATGTTTCACAAAGACTCAACAAACACCTTGGAGACATAGTACAAGCATTTTCACAAATTCCTTGTGAACAAGTTTCTAAACATGGAGTTTACAACATATTTGGAAGTGCATGACTTAGAACATGACAAGAATAGAATAAAAATGTAAAATATCTAAAAACAATTATTTAATCAATTGGAATGAACAAAAATGTTAGCACTAGTGGGCTGTTGTGATGATTTGATGAAGCCAACCAAGTGAAGAAGTTCAAGACCTTGTGAGCATATGTGGAATGCATGAAGCATGAAGATTGAAGACTAGGTCTAGAACTTAGGAGTGTGTGTTGTGGGGTAAGTTTAAGGTCTAATCAGTGATACATGCAATCTTAATCAAAGATAAGCTCCACAAGTATTTTCTGAATTAACAAAAGTTTTGAGAAATCATTAAAATCAAAACTTGCGTTTTGAACAACTGTTTTAACTAACTGGAGAAAAACAGTCGACTATTTGAAAAATCAATCGACTGAATTTTAAATGACAGTTGTCTATAAATAGTTGGCGTGATTTTTGAAAACAGACAGAACATTCGAGATTGAAAATCATTCTAAACATTTTCTGAGCAAGAACATTTGAGTTTTTCAAAGAGAGCAAAAGCGCCTTCAAGTCTAGTGATCAAGATCAATCAATGTTTTCATCAAGAACTGTTTTCTTGAACTGCTACTGGAGCTTTGATTTGATTGAGACAGTTTCTTCACTGATTTGATCATCAGACTAAGCCTTCTATACCCTTTCTTTATTACTTTTGTAATCCTTTGTATACAAGTGTTTGTATTGTTGTGACTGTGATAATTCTTTCACTGTATTGAAGGTTATTCTGTTGTGAGTTACCTGGGTTGGTAATTCTGTTCTGTACAGTGGGCTCTGTACAGGCTGTGACTTGTTGTGGGTTTCAACAAGGGTGTTCTTGAAACACACAGTGGGTTTCTGTGTGGTTTCTTGTTCTGTTGTGGGTTCAGCAATGGTCTACTAGGGGGTGCAGTGAGACGTTTCTAGGTTATACAGTGGATTCTGTATAACTATGACTTGGTGTGGGTTTCCGCAAGGGAGTTCCTGGAACACACAGTGGACTCTGTGTGGTTTCTTGGTCTGCTATAGGTTCAGCAGTGGTGCTGCAGAGTGTAGTGTATTCTTGTTGTGGGCAAGTGTTGTAAACTTGATCAGGTTGATCATTTTAGTGAAATCCTTACTGTGTGTGAGAGACTAGACGTAGCCCATTTGTTGGGTGAACCAGTATAAAAATCTGTTGTGTCTTGAATCTCTCTTGCTCTCTCTCTCTTTACTGTTCTTGCTAAATCTTGTTGACTTTCTTGAATTTTCAGAATCAATTGAATCTTGCTAATTGAATAACTTCATCAACTTTCTGAAAGCATTTTTTTTTAACAACTGAAAACATATACTCTGATTTAACACAATCTACTCTGAATTGTTTTGAATCTGTTAATAACCAGTATATCAGTTTTCTGTAAATCTGCTTTTTTGCCATTTACTGGGTTTACTGTTTATCAGTTCGTTTTTCCAGAAAACTTTATCTTTCACTGTTGCTGATTAAAGACTGTTTCCATACACTTAACATAGTTTGTATTGTTTAACAAAAAGGTTGTTAATCAATGAATCTTTATAAACTTGAAGTTGATCTAATTCTTTGATTTCTTGATTCAACTTTTCAAGAACTGCCTTTACAGTATATTGTGTATTCAAGAACTGTTTTCTGGTTACAGTTTATTGTATCTGGTTGATTAATATTGTGCTGAAACTGTTTGATTGAACCATTGTTATTTGCTTAACATATCTTCTTTAGTAGTTTCCATAAAAATTTATTCTCCAAACAGTTTGCGAAAAATTTCAAGTGTTCAATTCACCCCCCCCCCCCTCTTAAACTTGGCCAAGACATATTTTACAAAAAACTCAAAAATATCACTATGGTAAAAATGAAATAGTTCAACTACCTATATTTTGTCTTTTTTTTCGATAGTTCAAGCAAGAACAAAGATTTTGAACCGGTTAAAGTTAATACCACGAATTTACAGTGAAAACATTCAAGACACGTAAAATGATATGTATACAACACTATTTTTGAAAAAAATGAAGAAGAACTTGTCTCTTGAAGAAACTAAGCTCCGATTTCAAATGATGCAATTGTAGCTTGCATGTTTGCATCAATTTGCTTCTTCCATGGTTGTTTGATGTTTTTGACATGGAATGAAATGGGTGCAGTGGAAGGATGAATCTAAATTGAAGTTAGGACATGTTTAAGATGGAAGTTGGAGTGATTTGAGTGTGAGGTTAGGCCAACACACTTAAAAGAAGGCAAGAGAAAGTCTTAAAGGAGACTACTATTTGGAGAGCTCAAGAACAAGTAAAGGCTCTAAGGAAATTTTGGTAGCACAACAATTCTCATTCATAAGTTGAATTGTCAATTACAAGAGTCATTCATTTATAGGCTAAAGGATGAATTGTCTTCCAAGTTTCTTAAAAACTCTATAATAGGAACTTGAGAAGTGGCAAGCCACGAGTTGAAAGGATCCTCTCCATTGGGAGAGTGTCATGTGGCAAAGGTATCTTGCAGCCCAAGCTTCAAATACTCTCGAATGAGAGGTGGACAGGTGTCAAAAGAAGTTAGGAGAAGAAGCTCCTACGTGGCGTCTACTTGGAGTGTCATGTGGCGTCTTCTTAGACTCATTCTTCCTAGGTGGTGCTTTCTTAGAGACTTCTTTCAAAGGTTGTCGTCCACTTTTTCTTATAGGCTTCAAGGCCAAAAACCCTACACTACTTGACCCAAAATACAATGTTGAATCATTAGACAATCCAAAATTCCTTTAAATCAACTAATCATCAAATAAAGTTTTCATGATACAAATAAATCCAAGTGCATGTTTGTATTTGATGATCTTATGTTTCTGTTACAATAATACTCATAAATCTCTAAGCATGAGGAATATGTACAAACGAACTGTTGACCCAAAAAAATTATTAATTACTATTATTTTCTTAAATTAAAAGAAAAAGGAAAGTTAAAAATAAATAAATATAAAAACAACATATGTTTTAAATTTGTTTTCAAATCTTCCTTCAATTTTTTTTGGATCAAAATCATTTATAGGTGATTTATTTCCAAATATGTCAGATTGGAAACAAATTAAATCTATTCAAATTAACTGTGACTTTTAATTAATTGAGATAAAGATTTTATAGCTTTTGATTTATTCTTCACCATTCAAGTTTTTTCTTATATAGAAACAATTCAAATTTTTTAGTTGCATATTAATGATTTAATTGTTGCACTAAATTTGAAAATTAAGAAATTATTTGGACCAAAATTAGTTGGTTTACAACGATCAATATGGGTATAATTTATAGAACTTATTCAAAAAAATCAAATTCTTATTGTTTCTATTTTGGGAAATATTTCTTATTAATTTATGTCAAACATAATTTTTGTATACTGTGTTAAATTATTCATATAAGGAATTAATCAAGTTTAACGTAGAATCAAAATTATAGAAATAATTCTAGTTTGAGCTCAAGTGCATCAGATTGTCAAGATTGTCTTTTTCAACATCCAACGACTAGTTTTTACAAAGCTATATATAGAGGAACAATTTCAATTTTAAAAACAAGAACCAAAATGAGTTATATGTCATACAATAGATTAAGGAAATAGAGAATTTACTAAATATCTGAGTGTCTATTTAAATTTGTTGTTGAGAGTATCTAGTATTTTGGATTGTATGAAATCATTATGTAATTTTACACCATTGTGAAGTAAACCCTTGTGAGCTTTGATTATTCTTTGTTTTGAGAGTGTTTCTTTCAATCTTGAGTGGTCTTGATCTCAGAGGGAGATTGGGACTGGTATAACCTGGAGCGGTTTGTTTACTCGGGTAACCTTGAGATGTTTGTGTAAAGAGGTTTGTGTACTTGGTATAAACGTTTACGATACAGTGGAACCTTTTGAACAGTTTGTTCAAGGAATAACTAGATGTAGCCCAAGTGATTAGAGTGAACCACTATAAAATTGCTTCATCTATGCTTGTATATTTTTGCCTTGGACAATTTTGCTTGGTGATTTTGTTTGCAGGAATTGAGTTCAAGCTCCATTCGTTGTTCCTACAGTTGGTATTAGAGCTAATTTCGGGGGTTAGTTCTTCACAGGACTTAAGGCACAATCCTACAAGAACTCAATGGACGGAGACAGACTATATGTGAGTCGACCATCCTTATTTAAGGGCCAACATTTTGAGCTTTAGAAGTTGAGGATGATTGGCTTCATCCAAAAGAATGGTATGAAGTTAATTAATATTATTAAAAGTGGTATACCTAATTTGATCGATAAATCAGGAGAACTTCTACCTTTTGAATCTATGACTGAGGAGCAAAAGCGCATATGTCAAAATAAGGCTAAAGCTAGACACCGTATAATGTGTGTTTTATCTGAGGAAGAAATGTCAAAGGTGCATGTCATGGTCAACACTAAGGAGATGTGGGATACTCTTGGTCTCACATATGAAGCTTTAAAAGAGGTAAACATAAATAAATTAACTATGCTTAAACATCAATATAAAATGTTTTCTATAGAAGATAATGAATCTATACAACCCATGGTTGCTTGTTTAAAAGTCTAAACAGTCTAAGATCCTTGGGAGCAACTGTCAGTCAATATGAAATAAATGATAAAATTCTCATAATTCTAGCATCTAACTGAAGAGCATAAGAAACTACTCTCAAAACCTCTACAATGTTTCACAAAGACTCAGCAAACACCTTGGAGACATAGTACAAGTATTTTCACAAATACCTTGTGAACAAGTTTCTAAACATGGAGTTTACAACATATTTGGAAGTGCGTGATTTAGAACATGACAAGACTAGAATATAAAATGTAAAATATCTTAAAACAAAATTATTTAATCAATTGGAATGAACAAAAACTCAAAAATATCACTATGGTAAAAACAAAAACAGTTAAACCACCTATATTTTGTTGCTTTTCAATGGTTCAAGGAAGAACAAAGATTTTGAACCGATTAAAGTTAATATCAAGAATTTATAGTGAAAACATTCAAGACACGTTAAAATGATATGTATACAAAGCGTATGAAGACATAACAAATACATAAGATGATATAGTGTCTGATGATGAGATCTCCATCCTCACCAACAAGATCAAAAGGATGCCCAAAAAGCAAGAGAGCAAGAGAAAGGATGTTCAAGACTAAAGATGGCAAGGAGCAAAATGAGAGGATAGTCTGTTATGACTGTAAGAAGTTGGGACACTTTGAATCAGAATGTCTTGAATAGGTTGAAGAAAAAAAGGAGAAAAAAAAAGAAGTTCTCCAAAAAGAATAAGAGTCTTATGTCAACCTGGGAGGATTCAGAATCATCCAATTATGATTCAAAAGAGGAGGCAAACATTGGTTTCATGGCTGATGTGGTAGATAACTCAATGTCAGATGACTCATATAATAAGATAGATTTTACTGATATTGATAGTTTATGTTTATCTTATCAAGAAGAAATATCTAATAATGGTATAATTGCATCTACATACAAAATCATGAAAAGAAATTTTAAAAATTCTTGCAAAGAATTGAATTATTGCAACAAGAGAAAGCTAGTGTAAATGATATTTCTCTCAAAAACATTGAGCTTCTCCAACAAAAATAATGATTGTGTAATGAAAATAGAGACCTTAAAAGGGATCTTGCAGTTCATAATACAAATCTCAAAAACTTGGAAAAAGAACTGGTGTTGGTTAGAGAAAAATTAGGAAAATAGCCTACTGGATCAAATGAGACTGACATTGACGATATTACAACTGAAAATTTGGCTCTTGAGAAAGCTCTATCTCATTCAAATACAAATGAAAAATCACTAGACATGTTAATAAAAATTTATAGGAAGTTTCATGACAAGAAAGGAATAGGTTGTGATCAAAATAACACATCTACAGTAGATCATCAAGTTCTTCTATTTCACTTTCACATCCTATATTGTCTGTTAACTATTCAGCGGGAACTTTCAAGAATAACTTTAAAAGGAATTCTTGGAAAAACTAGCATGAAAAAGGACCCAAAATAGTGTGAGTACCTAAAGAGAAAATTCTTCCTCTTACAGATATATTAAATCACAGCAAGAAGACTCAAATCTTGGAACTGGAAAAATGGATGCTCACTGTTCATAAGGAAAAGAAAGTCTACATTCCCAAAATTGAGAAACAAGAGACAATGATTAATGAGATTTGCTGAAACTGGTCAAATAAGGATGATATGTTTACATTTTACTAAAAAAGTTTCATATAAAATTATACAGTTTGTCAAGTCTACAAGATAAGTATTTCTTTTTGCTTGCATTCATCAGTCTAGCATATATATGCATTAGACAATCTAAAGGTACGTGTATTTGATGACATGTGACTATCTAAGCAAGGTGTGATATTTTTTGCATAAAATTATTTGAATTTTGATTTACAATAACTGGTGTTCTTTTTAAAGCAAGTATGTTATTTAGTACAATATTGTTTTTGTTTTTGAAAAATAATTAAACATCATTTTATAAGAGATCTTGTTAAAAAGGGCATCCTTGATCTATAATTTGTCTCGACTAATGAATAATTAACATATATTTTTACAACACCCCTTTTTGAAGAACGTTCTAATAATTTAAGAGAACTTTTTGGTATGATCTTGATTGAATAATGACAAATATCAATTGGCTGAAACTCATTACATCAAAATATTTTACTTTAATTTTTCTACATAATTTTTAGTTAACTTAATTTAATTTACATTTTTTTACAAAAAAGCGTCATCTTTTTTTTAATTTACGTACATTTACAAACTTTTTCATCAAATTGTTTTCTTCATTCTTTTCTTTTGTGTAATCTCTTTTTAATTAGCATTAGAATTTTATCTGCATCTATATTTGTTACTTTTAATGCATGATTCACGTTTTGTTCATACTTTTTAATACATATATCAAATCATATTTTCTATTTTTGTTCTTTTAAAAAAATAGACAAGGTGCAATTTATGAACAGGGATATATTGATTTAATTCAACTTTATCGTGATCGTAAATTTTTATATAAAAGACTTCCAGTTTTATTTTTCAAAATCTCTTGCAAAATTTTGTCTTTTCTTAATTAATTCCTGTTATGCATTTTCTATTTTTTTTTTCCTATTACCAAATTTACACACCTAGAAAGCTTAAATTGTTTTTTTTCTCACCCAAGTTATTGTGTTATTCAAACCAAAAATTTACATTAGATGAAATTCCCAAAAGTCTAAACGAATATTGTTTCCTCACCCGTTAATGATTTAACCATATCTAATTTAAGTGAGATAATTCAAGCAGTTGTTAAAAATGAGTATGCACAAAAATCATAGGATTTTGTGTTAAAGATCAAGGTTAGTGAGCTAGAGTTTAAAGTCATCCCTATTATCTAAAATTCTCTATCCCAAACACAAGACTAGTGAAAATCTTTATCAGCACCTCTCTGCAATAATGATGATTTCTTTAATCAACCCCTTTTTGTGATGACAAAAAGGATGAGAAAGAGAAAATTTGACAAATAATTAAGATAAAAGATCAAATATATTTTTGCAAATAATATTTAATACTATTGTATTTGTTTTATGCAGTTGTGCATTTCCTTATTTGTCATCAAATAAACTATTTTGTTGTTTAATCTCTTGATATTCTTTGCAATTATTTGTTTTTAAGGCTTGTAGTTTTGTCATCATCAAAAAGGGAGATACCGTTGAATCGTTATACGATCCAAAATTCCTTTAGATGATCGAATAATCTAATAAAGTTTTGATGATAGCAATAACTCCAAGTATATGTTTGTATTTGATGATCTCATGTGTCTATTACGTTAATATTCACAAATCTCTTAGCATGAGGAATACGTACAGATGAGTTTTTATTTACTATTCTTTTGTTAAATTAATTTTGTTTAAAATTAACAAAAAAAAGAGGAAAGTTAAAAATAAATAAATAAATATAAAAACAGTAGAAGTTTTAAATTTGTTTTTGAAATATGCTTTCAATTTTATTTTGGACCAAATCATTTACAAGTGATTTATTTTCAGATAGATCACATTCAAAACAAATTAAAATTTATTCAATATAAGTGTGGTTTTTAATTAATCGAGATAAAGATTTTCTAGCTTATGATTTATTTTTCACCGTTCAATTTTTTTTCACATAGAAACAATTCAATTTTTTCTATTACACATTAATGATTTAGTTATTGCATTAAATCTAAAAAATAAGAAATTATTTGGACCAAAATTATCTGGTTTGCAGCCATTGATACAGGTATAATTTATAGAAGTTTTTTCAAAATTCAAATTCTTAATGTTTCTATTTTTAAAAGTATTTGTGATTAATTTCTTTCAAATATAATTGTTGTATACTATGTTAAATTATTTCATATACAGAACTAATCAAGTTTAATGGATAATCAAAATTAGAAAAATATTTCTAGTTTGAGCTCAACTGCATCAAATGGTCAAGATTTCCCTTTCAACCATCCAACGACTAGTTTTTTAAAAGCTACATATAGAGCAACAATTTCTATTTGAAAAACAAGAACTAAAAAAGAGAAATACACCATACAATATATTGAAAAATATATACTAAATATCTGAGTGTCTATTGTAAATATGCTACTGAGAGCATCTAGATTTTAGGGTTGTGTGAAACTATTGTGTAATTATTCACCATTGTTTGCTTTGATTGTTCTCTCTTTTAAAAGTGTTTCTTTCAATCTTGAGTGGTCTTGATCTCAGAGGAATGTTTCTTGGACAAGTTTATGTACTCAATATAACCTAGATATGTTTGTGTACTCAATGTGAATGTTTTGGATATAGTGGAACCTCTTGAACAATTTGTTCAAGGGAGAATTGGACATAGCCCAAGAGATTAGGGTGAACCAATATAAAGTTGCTTCATCTGTTCTTATATATTTTTGCCTTGGAGGATTTTGCAGAGTGATTTTGTCTACAGCGAATTGAGTTCAGGCTCCATTCAACCCACCTTTCTGGAGTCAGCTATTCCAACATACAAGGCCCAAAATCCTATTCTAGTTGGCCCAAAATACAAGGCCCAAAATAAATTCTACACTACCCTACATAATTTTGACATGTAGATGTCTTGAAATCTTAAAGCTCCAAAATCTCTAGAATCATCTTCTCCAATCTTGAACTTGGGCTAAAAAGTTTGTTTGGAGATCCAAACAAGCCCAATTAGGCCCAAAATTATAGTAAGCTCCTAATCAAGGCTTTAGGTTAATGACCTCTTTATTCTTGTCTGCAATCTTAAAGATAGGTTTGCATAAGTTTGTGTACTTATGTAATCATTGAATCAATTACTGTAACCTTTTGAGCAATTTGCTTAAGGAAGAAGTGGACGTAGCACATTAGCTAGGGTTAACCAGTATAAAATTTACTTGTATTGCTTGTATGTTAGACGGTCTAGTCTATTTGTCTATGAAAATAGTCCAAGGCCCTGTTCAACCCTCTTTTTAGAGTCAATTGTTCCAACACGATACATATTCATGTTTGTACTTTGTTGTTAAACAAACACTTAATCAAAAGCATCAAGGTTTTATTGGACATTACTATAACAAAGTTTAAACGAGGCATATTTTTACAATAAAAATTCATGTTTATATAAACACTAGTTATAAAGTGCATTCATAAAATGCCTTGGCCAAGAAAGCTTTATTGTGATCCCTCCCTAATACCAACACTCTAACTTGGCCTAGGATGGTTCACAATGATCCCTCTCGCGTATGGCAAAAACAACTTGGCCTAGGAAGCATTACCAGTGATCCCTCCCACGTATTGCAAAAGTAATCGATAAAAACCAGTAAATAGTGATCAAAGTACCTCATGGTCTTTTCTTGATCTTTCCATGGCCCAACTTCTATAAGGGATTAAGGAATTCCAACAGTCATAAATTATTGAAGAGAAGAAACCTTTGTTTCTTGAACATTCTTTAAGTTTTATGGAAACATGTGACATAGGACATTCTTCTATGATTATCATAAGCATGTATATTCATAACTATAATCACCATGACCTTATGCATGTTCTAAACACAAAATAAAAAATGACAAGTCCTTTTGTAGGTTTTTCACCATTATAAAAAACTTTCCAACCTGACAACTCCACCATGACCTTAAAAGAACCCACCTTTGAAGTTTTCATATGACGAGATATAGGGAGAAAATAAGTACATACTTAACTGGTTGATAAGGGACAACCATCCTACTAGATTTGAACATCAAGTACTATAGAAGTGTAAAAACACTTGCAAATAAAGGTTCAAATGGAAAATGTCACAAACTAAAATAAAATCCTATAATGATGCCCAACTATTGGGATGCAGCTATGTCGGTGCAATTCAAAACCTACAACACACACATAGTGAACTCATCAAAAGGAAGATGCATGTGGACGTTCAAGAATAAACTTGTCCACATATAAAAGAAATGGTTAGGAGAACCTTCTCATCCATGACAAACATTTTTCAATGGCATAACATCGCTCAACGAAAATTATCTCAAGCTAGGCACATTTTCTGCAAAAGGCTCGATCACAGATTACCATCTATACGTAGAAAAATATTTTGTTACACGTGAGTCCACCTAGTTGTAGCCTATCTGAAGGGGTAAATTAGCCTCTAATTGTTTGAAATAAGATGTTTCATACCAACGACATCTCCTCGACATGGGAAGCCAATCTCAAACGTTGAACTCACCTTTGCTGCGAACCGAGGAGTCCCTGTCATCACTGGACGACCTCTCGTCCATAAAGGGGGACATAACTAACATGGTAGAACAACGAATTCTCTGCACCTAACCACTACTTGGATCTCAAAACAAATGATCTCGTGAGAATGAGTCAACACCTATTTATATCTAAGGAGCAATACAAACTAAATCGTCATAACGTTCACCAATCATTAGATCGCTTTGAATCTAACAGTTATAAAAAAAAAGTTGTTCACACTTATTGAAAAGATATATCTGTTGGTCACATCTTATCACCAAAACTGACCCCACACACTTCTCTACATAACTCACGATTCTTCTAGACTACACCATTTCGAGCTTAGGGGCCCAATGTATCATAGAAAGCAAGCATTGAAGATGACCTCAATCAAAGAAAGCTTACAAGAAGAAATTTCCTTTCAATACTTCGGAAATTCTCAACAAACTTTCAAACTAGGAGAGCAGTATACTGTCCAAGAACAAGACGTCCTCAAATTATGACCAAATACATCTCAATAACATGAAACAATAACAAATAGAATTAACCGGTAAAATAAATTTAGATCTCTAAAATAAATTAATCACGTGATAATTGATTACTAGGGTCCATGGACCACGTTTATACAAGCCCAGGTAAAAGCTATCAAAATTCTATAAATAGTTTGACAAATATAACATTGCATTCAATAGTACAGGATTAATTGTTCATAAATATTTTACAATGACTTAAGTGTTGGAAAATGGTTTACATACACACGCTATTAAAAGACCAAGACATTTCAAAAATATAAAGAATGAATTTTGAAGAATGTAACGTCTCAGCTCGTGTAAGATTAATTTTGGAATGAATATTCTTTCATACCTGCAATTTCCAAATTATATTAACAACTTGTAAACATTCATGAGAAAGATTTCTGAATAAACTTAATTCAAATCTGAGTTTAACTCTACCATGAAATCAGCAAAGCTTTTGGATATAGCCATTTTAGTGCCAATGAGTGTCCATAACAAGTTCCAATGTTGCCAGCAAAGTCACAAGCGACAACTCCTTTATTTCTCCTCAGTCAAAGATATCGTTATGATCGTACTTTTATCCAACAATGATTGATGAAAGTAGAAGTAAAATGTTAGGAAGTTTTACCTATAAGTTGAGATCCCGAAATAATTATACGAAAGAAAATTTTACCTAAGGTCTTTTTACCTGATCACCGTCATGGACCCGGGATGTTAGTCTCAGTTTCATACCTTGTCAAAGACCGAAAAAGTTTGTAACAGCTTTACCCAAACTGCACGTGACCTTTATCGATTGATTTCAAACTAGTTATGGCCAGTGAACAGGCGAATCCTAAAATAACAGAAGCATACGGTAGTTTCAACAGTTTAAGCATTGTTTCAATTTCTATACTTAGAAGTCACTTCTATTAGAGGAATTTGCCACACCAAGGGCACCAAACATTTTCTGCATTGAAGTAGTGTTGATGCCCACAAATGGCATCAAACGACTGTATATTGAGATTAAACTTTTAAAGTTTCCATCTTCTCGTGGTTAAAAAATACGCCACATTAAACTGCAATACTCAAGCATACCGAACCGAACAAGACAAGTCACACATTGAGAATAAAACAAAATTTGATCACAGGTATGAGAAGTACTCCGAATCCTCCAAGGTTTTAAGTATATAGTGACTAATCTCAAAGTTATATTTTACTAGTATTGAAAGATTACTTTTTAAGAGCTTTTCAATATTTAAAAGACTGCTTGATATTCATTTATTTTTAATACTTAACAATTATTATATATATTTTAATTGAAAGAGCATTCCAGAGATGAAATTAAAGGTTTATCTTGCATCTGTTAAGGAAAAGCCCACAAGTTTTCCAAACATGCCCTACTCGCACAAGCAGTTGGAACTATGCTGTTTTATTGAAATTGATTCCACTGAACAAAAATTACAACATAACAAGACTAATATTAACAAATGTAAAAGAATCATCATATGTAATTCAACAAGCTTTTCCCATGCCCGTTAATCTCTACATTTTCCCATTACAATAAATCCACTGGTTTCCGAATTCCAGGTGTACCTTCTTTTTCTTTTCTCTTTTTGTTCAATGATTTTTACTCCATTTTTTGGCTCTTTTTATCCAATCCCCCCGAACCCCAACCCCTCAAATGCTTGATTGGACAGGCAACATATCTTATCCAATATTCAGTAGAACAAGAAACAAATGGAACTTACCTTATACTCCCTCACCCAACACCACTTCTGTACAGTTCTAACTAAAGGAGAATGTGGAATTCAACATCACAACATTACAACAACCCCGCCCCTTCTCCTTTTTTCTGAGTTGATGTCTTCAACTCTCCCTTGCTCATAGGCATGACTTCTGGATCACCTCTTATGTACCAAGAGGCAATCCAAAATTTTGAAAAATTTTAATTTCCCCTTGAAGGCCCGCAGTTACAATCACCATACCCCATGCTGACATGTTTTGATTTACTCCATAAGATAAATCCACGCTTACCTGAGGGCTTGGGTCCCTTGTACTTAGAAGTTTTTCCTCAGGCAATGTCGCAGAAATTCTATCAAGAAAATAACTATCTGTTGCACTTGCAATAGTTCCATGAAGTGGACTGTTATTGCAACCTGAAGCAAATTGTGAAACCTCAGAACCAAAAGTTTCTTCCACAGGGGTAGGAGGATGATTGGCAGATGACACCTCATCCCCACTATCACCAAGCTCAGGTTCTTCTCCAAAGTATGGATCATGCATCTCCCATCTGTCATCCATACCTGGCCAAGGAATGGCCACTGACACATCTTTACAGTGAAAATGTTCATATGTGTTTGTCACCGTGACACCTTTACTCCTGCTAGGTCTACAATCAGCTTCATTTTTCCAGATGTATACATGAGAATCCTCACTTGCTGAGACAACATATTTACCATTTGCTGTGAGGAAGGCAGAAATTTGGCTATTTGCATTCCGAAATCCTGGAAAAAAAATTATATCATTTTACTCTGAAATGGAAAGAAATATTTTGGAGATCTTACATTCCATCAAAGAATTAGAACTAACAATGATCATAATTTTCTTTCTCATCATTCAAATAAATACATGGAATCCTACTAAACTAACAAAAAGGATTTCAGTCGAAAACAAGAGTGTTTGTTTGTGTATTATTGAGTTCGTCTTACATTGAATTCACACTCTACTGCAGACATACACACATATGTACTGATAGAACAGGATCAAATCAAGGAATAAAAACCCAGCATTCCTTTATTGATATGAAAAAGTACACCGCAAACTCAAAAATAGTTCTCAATCGAATTACTCCATGCAGTTCAAGGAATCTGGAGCCTCCCAAATTCGAAACTATTTTCTTTTTCTCCCTATCTACTAACATATTTCTCCTATAAATAGTCACAGCTCTAACTAACTAGTCAAAACAACAAATTATACAATTTTATTTTCTTATTCTTTCTCTAATACATGTATTGAATAGGAGGTTATCGGATTCTATTAATGATCACACCCCTTCAACTGAGACCTTGCCCTCAAGGTGGAATAGAACACTTATGGAATCTCAGATCCTAACTCTCGACTATTCTCACAGGTTAGGAGCTGTTGCCACTTGAGAAACACCTCTACATCACCATGAGCGTTCTGTCTCTTTAGTTAGGACAGCTTCCAGAAACACTTGAAGCTCTTTTTCTTCAGTCAAAGGCAGAGGTTGTGGAAAGGTCGTGGGTTTAGCAGCTCTTTTTAATGAGACATGAAAAACAGGATATATTTTTGCTATCTAGGACTGATTTTTCATTAGGATGCCTAGCTAAAGGCCTCATTGTGTATGTTGGAAGCTTTAGCATTACCCAATCACCTTCGAAACTGACCTCTCTCCTATACATATCAACATAACAACACATTTGATCTTAAGATTTCAGCAAATTCTAACAAAGCTCCCATAAAAGTCCATCCCTCTTCTCTGTCAGCATGTTAATTTTCTCCAGCTTTGGATGAATCATGGATCCTTTTAACAGTGAGGGAGGGCCCTGACCATTAATGCTTGAAATGGCCACTATCTTGGTTTCTCACTAGTAAGACATATCACGTTACCAACTCTGTTCACCATCCATTTTAGGATCCTATGTAGTACTGCCATCCATTTAAGGATCATATGTAGTACTAATGCGGAAGTGCAGACTAACTTTCTAAAATGATTCCCGCTAAAAATTCTCAAAAATTGTATCACAATCAGAAAAAATGATGGAACATGTAAACAAACCACTTCCCTAGTAATAATTTTGCCACTTGTATGGCTGAAAAAGTATAGGCTAAAAATGAAGAAATGTGCATACACTGATTTCAATTGCCCCCTTTTTGACAACGCTTTGCTCCAAATAGCACTAGGTAGCTCCTCCTTTTTGCTAGGGTTTTTGCAATGAGAACACAACCAAACAACTCTTGGTGGTGCTTTCACCATCGACTACACCCATCACCATTGAAGTGGTTGGCCACCGCATCATTGATGTTGCCGTCACCAATGCTTGCTTCACTGTCGTCAGCCACCACAACAATCACGACCATTACATCACCATCTCCAACTCTTGCATCAGCATCTTTGGCACTACTTTCATCATTGTTGGTCATTGCCTTCATTGTGTCTTCATCATTGTCCTTATTATTTTTAATGCATGCACAAGATTATAAATAGTTTTATGTATACTCACAATTCTTACTAGTGGAGTTACAATCTCTCTCTGCCCTTCTAATACTATTATGATCATTGAGTTTGACAACATTGGTTTCAACAACTTGCTAGGAAAAATTTGGAATAGCCAATACATGTAATGAGGTGATGGCATATTTTAACTTCTCAAATGCGGCTCGAATTGCTATCTACTATTCAAAAGCATCATTCTTTACTAAGGCAATCAATAGTTGAGCAATTTTGCGATAGTTGTTAACGAATCGTATGTTATAACTCATCAATCCATAAGCTTGCAAACTCTTTGCATCTTGTGGTGTATGCCATAATGTCATAACTTTAATTTTCTTGGATCGCCTGCCACTACTTTTCCTTAAGTAATATGCCCTAGCTACAATATTTGGGACTCGCCAAAGCCACACTTTTTTCTGATTGACCTTCAAATCATGTTAATTGTAAAATCAAACTTCAAATGTGAATAAGATCCTCCAAATTCTGACTATAAATGTCATAGAAAAAGATGAGCAAAATGTCCCAGGTACGGCCTTCAAACCTTGTTCATAATGGACTAAATAGTAGATGGGGCATCAATCAATCGAATGCATAACAATGAATTCATAGTGACTCTCATGTGTCCTAAAAGTTATCTTCTAAATATCATTTGGAAATTTATCTTATACAATTTCAATCTACAGTTTCTTTTCTTGACTAAAATAATGGTACTTGAGTAAGGACTAATTGTTGGCCTAATAGCCCAAATGCAAGCATCTCACCCGGCTTTAGCTTTAAGCACAATAGTCTCTTTGTCTGTGAGGTGGTAAACCCCAAGAGAATTGAAAAACATGTGTATAGTCTTCCAACATAGTGTTGATTTCGATTGGAATTGCTTATGTATTTTGTAACGTTTCCATAGAGTTGCACTTTGCAATGAATCCCATCTTGCAATGCTCCTTGAATTAATCAGAGGGAAGTGCTGACCTTTTCAATTAAAGATTTGCTCTCAACACCCTTTGTTTCCCTCCAATGTGTATCTTCACAATTAATTCCTAAATATTAGCTTTAACATCTCCTAACCTATCCAACAACTTTAACACCAATACCACATTTGGACCTCCAACTCAAAAGGATAGAAATCTTGCTAAATTTCAATACCATGAAATATCAATTGAACTACATTACACAGTCCACTACAATTTACCTTATGTCCACCTCCAACTTCTACAAAATAATGCTTTTGTCACATATAACTATAGGCTTTCCATCACCTTGCTTGAGACAAAATTATGGGTTGCTCAACAATCTATCAAAACAACCACCTTAATTTCGTCAGACCTAGAATTTAAGAGACATCTTGGTGGTGAAACCCACTATGCTATGCAAAGGCAATGAGGCTTCATTTCTTCCTCAAATACTTCTATCATATCTTCCTCAGATATCTATGCTTCCTCCCCCTCACCTGCGAATGTCAACACATTTACTTGTTTATTCTTGCCTACATGAATGGGACCAAATTTTTCATCACAACAAAATCATTCACCCTGTCTCACCTTTTTTTCCATTTCCACTTGGGTCAATCTTTGATAAGGATTCCTTCCTTGTATTAGGTGCAATCTTATTATTAATTGAGCCTTGAGATGCAAGAGTACTTGCCTCTAAATTATGGATGCACTAGTTAACCATTCTTTGAAGATATGTTTGAAAAGATTCATTGCTTCTTCCACCTCAAAGCCCACATTGCTATTAATCAATGCACAATTCCTTACCTCAATTCTCCTTGCTTTGTTTAGTGTCCAATAAAAATAGTCATCAAGTGTTGTTCTCCCAAGCCTTGAACAAATTCAACATATTTTTTAAATTCAGTAACATCTTCTAGCACCAAATTATCTTGCCTCAATGCTAATGACAACTAAAAGGCATTACTTAAACATAGGTTGAAACCTAACCACTAATGCCACCTTGAATTCTTACCGGTTTCAGTTGGAATATTCCCACCACTAAACCACCCTAATGCATGACCCTCTAATGCCTCCATCTTCTCAACAAACGCATCCCACATATAGACTAAAATAACATTCGGCTTAGCCACCTACCCAAATGCATCTTCTCCCCAAAACATCAGAATGTCAAATTTCAACCCTTTATGGCTCCCACCTGAATCCTTCATCGTGTGACCTCCTAATACCTTGATGCCATTTCTGCTTGTGGATTCATTTCATTCAGTATTTTCTAGAAAGTGCTTTTATCACAACTCTAGCAATTTTTCCAGCATCAATTCTAACCTCGTTAGGCACGATTCTTGCAATGAAAATTCTTCTTGTTGTGGTTGATTGGTTCTCCATGATTTTCGCCATAATTTTTAATCTTCCCTCCACATTGCTCTTTCTCTTTACTCATGCGTAACAGCAACAGAGCTCCTACATCGGAACTCTAATACAAGTTGATAAAACTGTGATTGAAACAAGGAACCAAAAAAGAATTCCTTTATTGATATGAAAGTACATCTCACATTCAATAATTTCTAAACCCTCCCAAATTCAAAAACTGTTATCCTTTTCTTCATGTCTACTAACAAATGTCTCCTATAATAGTCTCAACTATATATAACCAACAGCTGTCAAAACAATCAGTTGCACATTTTTAGCCTCTCTCTAATGCATGTATTGACTAGGAGGTTGCCTTCTTCTATGGTGTAAACACTTTTTGGCCCCTAATTCTCATTATTTGTCAGAAGTTGTCACCAAATGTTTTAGATCATGTATCATCTCAATAATACTTTTACCATTGGCAGCAGTAAAAATTCTCATCAGGTACCCAACAATGTTTAAATAACTGCAAGCTTAAATATAATTCACTAGGATCTTCAATAACATTCACATGATACAGAACTCATTTCACCTACCTTTAAACTTGTGAACTAGATCAGTACCATCAACTAGTCGAATCCGAGAATCAGAAGAAGTGATAAGGACTTCTGATGAACTTCCTGGCAGAAACTGTTCATAAAAATCAGTAGGAAAACAAGCACAAGTATTATTACCAGCCAAAGAACATTTATAATATTTGCTAAGCCTTCAATTATTTGCCTTTATTTTTTTTCCGTTTCAACCCTTTAGTTTTGGGAAAAATTAATACCACCGAGTAGCCATTAAATACCTGGAAGCCAGTAATTTTCTTGTGGTTTGATCTCTTTCTCCTGTTCTGCAAATTTAACTGACTTTTCTGTTGCAACTTATTTTCTGAATGAAATGGAAAAAAATGACAATGATAGCAATAATCAGTGGCCTGCAACCATCAGAATAGATTATAAATTCATATGTAGTTAAAGAGAATCACTGATGATACCAGATGTATTATATGAATGACAGCTACCCTTGTAAGTACCAACTAGTGCACCCTGCTTTGAGCAGAAAATATTAATGAATTCTGATTAAAATATCAAAGTTTTTCACGTAGATGAAATAATGAATATAAATGTAGAACCAACCTGACCATCTGGCGTATAACAAGCAGCAGTGACCATCTCATGTAGATCAGTCCAATCAACAACTTGTCTATCAGGTATGCTCCATATACGAACCTTGGCATCCAATGATCCACTAATGAAGTATCTATCATCAGCAGGATTAAACTGGATGCAAGTTACTGTGCCAGACAGATAACAAATTGAAACAAAGGTATAATTAGCAAGGGGGAAAAAGGGTGCAGGGTGGGAAGAGTACAGGAATGTTTTATTATTGTTAAATTTAAGTGGCAACTGATATGTGAAAGAAATAAAATCTTTGTCCAATCAGTTTACATGCAGCAACAGTCAAATTTTATAAAATCATGTTACTGTCCATTAAAGTGATTACTCAATCCATGCCCAAGGGATGACTAAGTGAAGAATTAGCTTGTATAAGGATAGGTTATACCGTGAATCCAATTAAAATTTGAGAAATGCTAACGTTACAGTCTCAATACATTATATTATTTCCAACACACTTTATACAACTGTTATTAAAATTCACAAATTGATTGGTCTCAGTTCTTATTTAATAGCCGACAGTTATTGAAAATCATAAAATGATAGGTCTCATCTCTTTTTTTATGACTTTTGCTATTACAAGTCACGATAAATTTCAACCAATAATCCACCTGTTGAAAAATGCATGCCCGACGGTGTATTGCCCGAACTTCTCTTCAGTTTTTAGTCAGGAAAGAAATAGAAGAAGCTTAATACAAATCCATACTCCAACACTTATTCAATTGTGACCAAAGGATTACTATCCATAAACTATTCAGAATACGAAAAAGTAAAGATGAGAGCAGATGTAATAGATGTGTATGCTCACCATAGTCACTGTGTGAAAAAACTTTCAGACAAGACTTGCTAGACAAATGCCACAGGCGCACTGTTTTGTCCATTGAAGATGAGAGCAAGTTCTGATCAAACAAAAAAATATTTAAGACCACGTACACACATACTATGGTTTAGTTTATATTTCCAATACAAACTGCACATTGGCATGCCAAATATTTGAATTGTAAAGATTAATATAAGATAATAATAAAGAAACTCTCTAAATATATAAACATATCCCCCTTCAAAGACATCTTCCTTGTTTGTAATAATATCTGACTAAAATTCACTTTTCACATCTTCACCCGGTATGGTGCTCTCAAACCAAAATTCCATTACTACAACATGGCGAGAATTTAGCACATAAGAAACTGATTAAAAAAAATCTTCATATTAAAAATAGTTTTAAAAATTTATATAAAACTAGAAAAGGTTGAACCGTTTAAATTTGCCTAATAATATATTTAGAACTTGTTATTAATCACTTATATTGGGTAACTCTTCCATTCACAATTCAAAATCCTTTAGAAAGAATTACTTATGAGTCCAAAACATTGGCACTATCTATGGAGACGAAAAAGAGGTTCAAAAGTGAATACTCCTCCTTAGCTCTTGATTTTGGGGGCTTGTGTTCTTGTACATCCAAAAGTCCCATATCTCTTAAGAGTTGAGGTCACAAGACTTGAGGTCACAGGCTATTTATGTAGAGCTTCTAATGACAAAACCATGACAAAGCCACCAAACTTCAATAGACAATATCTCAGATACTTGACTTTAGCGATACTATCTTAGTGAACTTGAGTTGGAAACAACTTCATATATCCAGAAATGCTTAAAGGGATTTTAAATTCTGGGGAATATTATGCAAAAATCTCAAGGGAAAATAAAAGGTCTTTTTGAATTCTGAGACAACTTTCTAAATATCCCTCATTTTTCTTGCTCTTCACTCACAATTCATACTTCATAGCCAGGCCACAACATTTCTTCTCTGTTTAAGCCTAAAGGTAGCTCCTCCAAGAAGATAAAGGTGGTAGACCATATGCAGTAACCTCGAAGATAGTAATTAGAGTTTTCAGAGCAATTCACTCACTGCAGAAAAAAGTCAAGTCTTGTCTTGGTACTGTTGATACCATGTACCCCAGGCATGTTTCGGTTCTAAGATGTTCAACTGTTGGCAACTTCTACAGCAGATAACCAAAATGTGATATTTTATATTTTTAATTCTAATCAATTATTTAAAATTATTTGAAATTTGAAATTACTTCATTTTCAAAAAGCAGGTTTTGAATCAGCTTAAAAATAAAAAAAAATATTTCGCAGTTACAAGTAACCCATTCATTCTTAAGTTTTAAAATAAGAGAACAAGATAAAGTAATTTTTCATTTAAAAATAGAAGGACAAATAAAAGCAAACTGACATTTTGCTTTTATTTGAACCATTTTTAACAAATAAGAATTACAAATATACCTAGTTATCTGGTTTTTGACGCTTGGCTAACAATCCCTAAAAGCAATATTGGAATTGAGGAATAATGAGAAATTGATCTAATATCAAGCATAAAAAGGATAGATCCCAATCATCACACGGCTACTTCACTGGATCATTATAATGGTAAAAAGTGACAATCTAAGTAAGCACAACTAGGTTACTTGGATAAATATTCTTTGACACCTCTATTAAAAAATACATCCACAATACAACTGTTTTTTATAATAAAATATTATATTTTAATAAAATAATACTTTTTCAGTTGTTAAGTGGTTGTGAGGGTTGACAAATGATTAACACTCTCCCAACATATCAGCACATAGTTATTGACCTGAACATATTATCTCTGTTTATTAGACAGTAAAGTTGAATTCCCTTTACCTTACAGTCACTATCTCTCTAAATTCATATCGTCAAAGTAATTTCTGGAAAAATTGCATATAAACACAACCCAAAAATATCACCAACAGCCACCACTATAAAGAAATCATAACACGTGTAATCATCCATTTCATTACAAGTCGCCATCTTTTAAATTATTAATCAGAAAATGCAATTCCAAGGAAGGCCTAGAATGAGAATGCAACTTCGGAAAATAAATAATTGTTCATCTACTACTATAAATTCAAATAAACTGTAATTAATTTGCCAGGGAGTAGGGAAAATAGAACCAGAAATCTTCTCAGAGACAGAACGTTATCTACTTTCTCCTGGATTTCATATTTCAATATTTTGAGTTTATGTTTACAACTACAGTAAGTAACCCCAAAACAAAGACGTACATTAAGAAAAAACAGATGTAGTGGGCAGTGCACAAATAAATCCAGAGTGCTAACCAGAAAAATGAATAAAAATAGTCTCAAAACTTCTAGTAACAAATTTTGTTCCATTAACAACATAGTCCGCAAAACAGAAAGATTTTAACAGAATAATAAATATTACATTCTGATGCAATTCAGAATTCACATTTGATGCCTATTCTCCTAAATAAAAATGGACTATATAATATGAACCAAGTCTTAACCCACTAGGCAAGGTCAGCTAAAATAAATCAATAGACGCTAATGGGCTCCATAATAATCAAATTTTCAGTATAATAGTTTAGAGTATCTTCTTAATGGTTTCTTATGGTTTTGGTTTTCTACCCATTTAATCTAGCTGCTTCATTGTATCCACTTTCACTCACAAGAGCCTCACTCAGTGCTTGTTTGGTTACCACTCAATCAATTTCTCACTCCAAGCTCAATAAATTTACATGTCGGTAGAAAAGTCGAACCGTTCCTCCTAAGTGATTTTATCCGTTAACAGGACAAGCAGAAAAACTAATAACAGTTTTAATGCATATGGGTGTACGAAGGAATGTAAATAAAATGAAATTTATATTCATATTCAGGCATACCAGACAAAAGTAGAATTTACAGAATAACATCTAATCCTTTTTTAATAGAAGCTAACCTGAGACTTTGACCAAGAAAGGTCAAGCACGGCATGGAGATGACCCTTAAAGGTGCAAACCGGTTTTTCAGTGAGAGCAAACACAGTTTCCGGCACTACTAACTGGTCCACGCTCAACGATTTTCTGCTGACGGACAACCTCCCCCTTCTCTTCTTCTCCGAATTATTCTCTATGCCAGGAGAAGAAGGCTCCGGCGACCCATTCACGACAAACAACATGTTCAAATTCCCATCGTCCGGTTTCTCCACGAGCAACTCGCCCTTCCTCTCAGACTCCACAACCCGCCAAACATGAATGACACAATCCTCACCAGCACTAGCAAGGTATTTCCCATCCAAACTAAATTTAATGCTCCAAATGGATCCATCATGAGCCTGAATCTTCTGGCTCTTATAAAGCCCTGTAACCTCCTTACACGACTTCCCATACTGCCGAACCCTCACTCTCTCACCCCCATGAACCAAACCACTACCACCATCCTGGCTATCATCTGTAGCAGAGCTTGACCTCCGGCCACCCCCCTTTTCTGACGAAGACGTATCCCTCTCATCACCACTCCGCCTCTCCTTCTGACCCACCACAACACTCTTCAAACTCATAAACTTAAACCACCCACCTTTTCTCCTCACTTTGCTACCATCCGCCTCATCATCACCACCACCACAACTCCCACCATCACCTTCCTCATCCAAACCCTCCCCATCGCCACCTTCCTCCACACTCTGCCTCCTCATTAGCTCCTGAACAATCGGAGAATGCCCTACCGTCATCTCAAACTCCTCCACAGTCAAACGCCTCCCAGTCCCCACCTCCTTCACCTCATTCCACACCCCATCCCGCTTCACCACAAACTCCTTCCCATTGTCCAAATCCCTAATCGTACACGCTTGCTCCACTTCATCCACCACATTCCCCTCCCCAATTCCACCCTCCTCACATACATTCACACAAATCATATTATGCACAGAATGACTACCACTGTTATTGATATTAATATTATTATTCACGAGAAAACCGTTGTCATTGTCGCGAATGGGAACAACAGAGGACTTGCAATGCTTGGCGCCGCGATCCGCAGTGTTGTCGGATTTCGATCGGGGTATAGAGGCGGCGGCGGTGGAGGTGTCGGTGCATTGGTAAGAGGAGGCTGATCGGGGGATGGCTGCGGCGGGGGGCAGCGGGGTGGGGAGGCCGAACTGGCGGAGGAGACGGGAGCGGCGCTCGGAGAGGGAAGAGGGTTCGGAGATCCAGGCATCGTACTTGCACATTGTGGGGAAGGGGAATTGGGGGAGGGCATGGGTGTCGATTTTAGTAGGTCTGGTGTCGTTTTGGGGAGTGGGAGCGTCCTCGTCGGAGGCTGACGTGGAGCAGGAGCATGAAGAGAGCAAACGGTCGTTGGAGTCGTGGAAAAGGGAAGGGTCGTGGTGGTCCTCCTCCACGGCTGGGGTCATGGCTTGTGGGGCATTCCCATTTGGATCAGCCAACCCGAAGGGGAAATGGGTCGGATCGTGGAACGGATCCAATGCCGGGGAACGAGTACGTTGTGAGTCAGATCCAATGAATGGCACAGTAAGATAATGGGAACGAAGACCTGTGCTGAGTGCGTGTGCGTGTTGTGTTTGCTGGGTGGGTTCTGCTGTTCTGTTGTGTTGGAGTGAGCACTGACTTCTTTTTTCGGGTAGGGACTGGAGAGAATTCGCGTTTGCTAATGAAGAGAGGGGGGACTTTCTCGTTTCCTTATATATAGGAGTATAAAACAAATTAATCAAGTAGATGGCGAGATAACAAACATATTTTATTTAATTTTATTTTTAACCAATATTGATTAGCAAGAAAAAACGTTTGGAACCCTTTGATTAGACATACACTTAAACTTAAAAAATAATAATATATATATATATATATATA
>Ga0209489_101405_pt1 | contig 49398 bp, 27 predicted proteins | sample SiratrowhiteBW_FD_187527 | JGI IMG/M metagenome (GOLD analysis project Ga0209489, IMG submission 187527) | Root nodule microbial communities of legume samples collected from California, USA - Siratro white BW (SPAdes) (version 2) | ecosystem: Host-associated > Plants > Roots > Nodule | place... | reverse complement strand
ATATATATATATATATATATATATATATATATATATATATATATATATATATATATAATTTTTTCCCCACTTCTAATAATTAACTGTTATTAGGGAGAATAAACTTCTCCCAAAGATTTTCAATAATCCGAGGGCAAGCTAAATGAGGAGTTAAGCACGAAACTATTTGTCCCAAATATGTTAACAAAATACTAAGATTTCAGTCGGTAGAACACAGGGCAAATATAAACACTAACATAACTCCAGGGACCCCACATAACGAAAATTTTTCCAGAAGAGTATAATTTAACAACACAGAATATAAAGTAGGGAAAAAGTCTACTCTCCAGGTGCAGAGACGCCCTGCTTCAGTCTCTCCTTCCTCATCTTCTTCTTTGAAACAGGCTTCTTTTTCCTTGGAGGGAGGGTCTTCTGTGCATAGGTATACAGTACAAAATTTCCAACCAAGAATATCAACAGCAACCCACCAACAAGCAGGAGAACAATTAATCCTGGGTTGAACCCTTTTGAAGCATTTCCCTAAATGCAACAGAAACGAGGCATTTCAGTAAGGTCCACGTCAAGGAACGACCAAGAAAAAAAATTTTGCAAAATTAACCATCGATAAACAGGAATTTATTCTGGAAGGAGAAATAAAATGCAATAAATCACCACAAACACTTCTCAAAGCAATCCATGCCTAAGATAAACATCTACACTACAGTTTTCTTCAAAGGTGAGCCTCTGTATATAGCTGCAGAAGAAGAATAACATGAGAAAGGTGGTGTCATCTAACCTGGTTGGTAGAACTTAATCTTTAAAAAAAATAGAATATTCTCGGCATATCTTTTTTCTGATTGCACATGCTTGAGATTGGTGACAAAGGTTTACAAAACTCGAATATCAGAAGGGGCTAGTTTCATGCCCCATGTGAATTTATAAAATGGCAAGCTGATTTACAGAGAATTTATAAAAAATGGTATTTCTAAGTTTTGTGGTGATCTCAAATTGAAGCGAATTAAAGTTACAATTTACAAGTTAGTAGGCCTGAAATAAAAAATTGTTCCATGTACTTAAAAAAATGTTTTGTTTAGAATAAAAACTGACAAGAGTTGTTTTTGAAAATTGTTCTTGAAACTAATATATCATCTTTCAGTCTTTAAAATATAAAAACCAGAAAATCTTAAGTACTTAGTTTTGTAATTTCAATTTTTTTTGGTACACTAAGTTTTCTTTTACTGTACTTTCACATATTCTTCCCCTACTCTGATTCACTAAAAATTGATCATATCACAATAATCAAATTTTGAAATACAGAGAATAACAGTAAATACTTGTTCAGAATGTTATTCCGTGAAACAAACAGTGGATCACTTCACTAATTAAAAGCAATAACAGAATATGAAAAGAGAAAGCATATTTCTGAAATCAAATTCTGAATGTTGTTGATACACGAAACTTCAAAATCCAACCTTAACCAAAAGTGAATTTTATGCATCAAGGAAAGGTAACTCTTTCCCTTGCTTTTCGAATTTCATCAGACAAAAAGAAAACATTAAAACCGAACCATCCGTGAGTGTGCACACGTTGTTGGAACGCATCAATGAGCTTTTCTGCTCTTTATCATTGTCAGCATCTAAAACATGGATCGGCATAAAGTCAAACAAAAATGAATCGAACAAATAAAAAAAAAAAAAATCCCACACATCAACCTAATTAAAGCTTCAGAACATCAGAAATACAAAAAAATCCCACACATCAAAACAAACAAGCAGAAATCATGACCGAACCGTTATCACATTTGAGAACAAACGAAATGCAAGTACATGAAACAAAATCCAATTATTATTGATTTCAGAATACCGATAATTGAAAGAACAGCATATGCAATCGCAAGAAAAACTAACAAAATGCAAGAAGTTAATTAAACAATACAAGGATCTGAACTTCAGAGAAGAAGGCAATGCTGGTTCAAGCTTGGTTTGATCTACGATTTGACATCGATTTGAATGAATGAAAAGAGAATAAAAATTGAAAGAGAGAAAGGGATTTATATGAAAGAGGAAGTACCACGCTATCGAAGGATGGAGGGACTTTGTCAGCAAATTCGAAGTCGTCGGCCATAGACGAACGGCGAAATCGAACAGATCTACGGCGAGGAGAAGAATCACGTGTGTGGGTTGGTGGTCTTTGTTTGGGCTAAATGTAGAACGCTTCTGCAAAACCTACCATATATATTATCAGACACATTTTTTAACCCTTGCTTTGCGCTTTTTTTGTCTTTTAAATAATTAAATGTCTTAATGGAAGAACCGTTAAAAGAAGTTACGTTAATGACTTATTTTTCATTTAACTTTAATAAATTTTAAGGACACTTTTATTGTCAAAATATTTTCTAGTAATAAATTTAAGAAATAAGTTTCATTAAAGATGATATATATATATATATATATATATATATATATATATGATAAAGTTTAATATATCAAGGCTGTCAAAATAAAATAATATATTTTTATTTTAAAACTATACTAACGACCAATAAAACATTAATTAGAATATAAATAAATAAAAAGTGTAAGAAAAATTATAGTATATTAAATCGTACCAGCAAATTAACTCTTGCTTAACTTTATTTGAAAATCCATTTTCACAACTTTTTTCAGAAAGTAAGATTTTGAGATTCTTTAATGGAATTGTTTCTGAAGCTTTCCATGTCCACGTTGTTTTGCTGCTGTATTCACAATTCTCGAGAGGATAGGTTTTGTTCCAGTTAATGACACGCATATGATCACATTCGAATCATTCAGAATTGTTTTGTTGGGAACCTATGTTTTGCCAAAAATCACGTGTTTTTCTTCGCTCTCAAGCGTGATGTATTAGAGTTTTCTCATTTTTGTTTGTTAGGAAAACTCACATTGTAATATTCATTTCCTTCTTTGGACTATTATTTGGTGTGAAGTTGATATGACAATTAAAATTTTCTATATTTTGTGATATTTTTCCCAAATATTTTATGTATTTTTATAGAACTAACCAAATTTATTTATAAAATAAAATTTACTGAATATGAAAAAATTTAGTACAATGTGTTGGGGTAGATTCATAAGTTATTACAACATTCTAACGAGCATATTTTGTGCTCAGTAAAGGACAATTACACTAATATATACCTATGCAAGAAGAATACAATAAATATTCTGACTGGAATTTTTTAATTTCAGTATTATACACTTGTAGGGAAGTTCTGATCCCACATCACTACGACCAGTTAACTACTGCCACGTATATGGCGCTATGCAAAATTCCTCTTTTGGTAAAACTAAGTTAAATGGTCGGAAAATGAATGAAACCAAACTAAAATAATTGAACCGCCATGTTCATTTTTCTAATAGTATATAACTTTAGCCTTTCAATTAATTTAGAAATTACTTATCGGTTAGAGTCACCGTTAAGGCGATTTTGGGTTCACGTTGCAGCTATTAATGTACTTTTAAATGAATATTATATTTTTTTCATATTTAAAATAAATTTAAATATGTAAGATAGTCTTCTTCTTTTTTTTTTGCGTGGGTTACTTTAGATATAAAACTTACATAGGTACGAGTGATATGAAAAAAAAAAAAAAAATACTTTTTGCTAAGTCAGATCCAAAGGTGATATAACTAGAACATTTTCTGTTAATTATAATCACAATCGAAAAAAAAAATCATCACATTCTAGTCATAACCAGCATAGATTACTCACATAACTAATGAAAAGCGCACAATTTTATGTGGGTCATGACCATTCTAACATAGAATGTGTACTTTTTAAAGTCAATGTAGTGTCTTTAAATACAATATTTGTTTTGATACCAACTCATAATCTGTAATAAAAACATATTTAAGTAGTTATTTTAGCAAAACAAAAACAGTAATAAGTATTTAAATAAAATAATACTAAATTTAATGATGTTGTTATGACCCTTCCCCTTTAAACATTGGTATTAATCACAATTCTAGTTAAATGAAATACACTTAAATAATATAGTTTAAAATGTTGAAAAAAAATTATAACTTACCTAGTAACTTTTCCATTTCATTATTGAGCTCGTGGTTTACGGAACAAAACCATTTTATTGTACAATTTTTTGATGTTCTGTTTTCACTAAATTTTGGACTAGTTTAGTTTTGTTGTTTTAAATTTTTCTATTTTAACTGATTTTTGTACTGATTTTACTAACTTTGTTGATTTATTAATGCTAATTTTGACTGTTTTGAAGTTGCTAAATTGTCATAAAAAATTTATCTCTATTTTGGCTAACTTTGCTGTTGTTGCTGATTTGTTATTACGATACTAGTTTTGTTGTTTTCATTTTATTGTTTCTATTACTATTTTGTTGTTTTGAATCTGTTTTGCTATTTTCATTTTTAAACTATTTTTCAATTTTAACTTAGGATTATTTTACTATTTTTGTTGTTTTGAGTTATTTTTATTGTTTTCAATTTGCTATTAAATTTTGCTTCACTAATTTTCGTTGTTTTTACTAAATAGAAATCTATTTTTGAACCAATGGTAAACAATTTTCGAATTCATCAGTCTTAGTTAAACATTTTAAACAAATAATAGAGTATAGCTAATCTTTCATGAAAATTAGTTTTTATATTAGTTTTGATATAATTAATCTTAATAAGATTTGAACTTTTTTTTTAGTGTGATTCATTCATGTTTGGAAGTACTTTAGAACTTGAACTGACTCTTTGATAACTTATTTATATGAACTTTTGAGATGATTTAGGTTTTTTTTTTTTTTTTTCAACTACTTAGTCAAATTGCCTTACCTATATCATTTTTATTTGTACACCCCTTTAAGCCCTTTTAATCTTTTCTTTAATGATTTCTGAGCTCAATACAAGTTTTAGACCTGAAAAACCATGATATACCAAATCTTGGAGTTTTAAGGGGCTTTGAGATTGTTTAAAGAAAAAATTAAGTGTTCGGGTGTGACCTCGAAAAATTGAAATAAATCTCAATTGTGCTGAATTGAGAGGTTGATTTCAGAAGTAGTTTGAAAAAAAAATGAGAAAAGAGGCAAATAGAAGAATGTATATGGTATGAGAAAAAAAGAAGAATAAGAAGAAAAAAAATAAAAGTGAAATAAAAGGAAAATTTTTATCTTTAAAACTAATATAGGGCAGCCTGTTGCTTATCTTTTAAATATGTTCTCCATTATTCACATTTATAGTTTTGAATCCTTTCATTTGGTCCACCTTAACCTTGATCGTATTATAAACCATATAAAAGTTTTTTTTTTTATCTTGAGTTGTATGTGTTTTGAGTAGTAAAATTTATAAGTTTTTCAAGTCTATAGTAATGCTTATAATCATGATGTGTTGAGCGAAAATATTAGTCCAGTCATTTAAGAGAATGAGTGAAACACATTGTGATGAAATGATATTATTGATTCCTAGTCTAATTTGATTGAAATTTTTCTCAACTTTATTGTTTGAAATATGTTATTTATTGATATAAGTATTGGAAACTTTAATTAATGAAAATTTTCTCTTACTTACATTCCCAGTTTCATAGTTTTCTAAAATTTACAGATTCTTTGAAAAATCTTAAAAAAATTCTGCTGTAGTTTTCTTTTTTCTATTTTCTTAGAAATCTAAGTGTGGGGTATAATAACTCTTGGATTGTTCAATATTTTTATAGGCTTATGGTATTTCCTAAATATTTTTATCTTTCTTATTTATGATTTTTAGCATAGGTTTGTATATTTTTTTTTGTAGTAAATAAGAGTGGTATTAGATTTTGTATCAATGTTGTGTTTCATTTATGACTTTTTTTATAGATATCCTTTTGAGTTGATTCTTGTTACAATGGATTTCTCACTTTATGAGCTTCTATGTGCACACTTGGATCATAAAAAAATGGATACAAGAATAAAAGGGATTTAGCCACCGTAAATAGACAGTCGCAATTTTAGTCACATGAGTATGACTCTACCAATATAGTTCATCAAGGGCCATGACTTCATGCAGAAAAAGGACAGTAAATATATTTTAATTTATTTGTTATTGTTTAATATGTTCTTATTTATGTATATCATTTTAATAATATATTTGAACATAGATATATACCACTAAATGGTCCTTCCACTATAATCGCACACATTATCAAACAAAAGTTTTATAAACCTAGTCCCACTTGAAAAAAGGTTTGACTTGAGCTTTGAGACAGATGGTTTGGAGAGTTTAAGGTAGTTTAAATTATAGTTATATTTATAATGTTATTTTATTATTCTACTACGTTTATTTCCTAACTATTTTTTTCATGAGGAAAGAGTATAGGTGGAATTCGGAACAAGAACAACTCATTATATCCATTATTAAGACAAAAGGTTCCCGTATCTCAAAAAATACAACAAACAAAGTTAGAAAGGGTAAATATAAGGGGATATGGATTCCACCACCTATTCGAGAAACCTTGAACCAACATTAGGGTTCTACAGAATTCCAAAACAAGAGTGTTATTGTCAAGACAGATCAAACTGCTAATATGGGAGCCTCAAACCTACTATAATGGTTTGATATCTACTACAACTCACTTTGACAAAATGGTAATCTTATTTTTTTTATGTTTTTGTATATTTAATTTAAATACAATATATTAAAGTTAGACATTTAATCTTATCTTTTCGTTAAATTTATGTAGACAAGGAGTTTAGACGACAACCAACTACTGCTTGAGAGATTGTAAAGAGAACAAAAAAATTAAAGACTGGACAATGTGTTAATGATGAAACCCATGAGCTTGTGGTTTGCTTAAACTTTAAGTTATAGTTTAATATTTATTATATGTTTTCTTCACAATAATGTCATTTGACTTAATTTTCAGGAGGAATATAAGTAATGTTGGAAAAAGAAGCCCAACAACATCTGATGGGTGAAAGCTCTCGCAAAACTCTCTTATTGTCTCCATTGATGACAATAAAATAAATTTTTGTTAGAGGTGAAAATAAAAAAAGAAATGTGTATGGGCTTGGTACATTGAGTAAAAGCTTTACTTCTTCCACAAGTGTTGACTTTACTACAAGTCAATGAGTGTTGACTTTACTACAAGTCAATGTTTAGTAGTCCATCAAATCAAAGAAATGTGTGAGACTATTCAAAAGTTAAATGTTGAACTTATGGTAAAGCATGCTAAGGAGTGGGCACTTGAAAAAAAAAAGATGGAGTAAATGATGATAGATCAGGAACAAATGAAACTCATCTTATAACATATTCAAGTGAACAATTTGACGTTAGACACTTCAAATCTTACTTCCTATGGACATTGTAGAGAATACCACATTAGAGATGATAGTACAAATGAGGATTAGCTATATGATGAATTCTATAATACATTGGACTCCTTTTAATTTGCTTACTTTACTTCGCATTATATAATATACTTACACTATTATTTTTTATATTATATATTGAAGTTTATTGTTGATTAGCATGAATAAAATATGAATATTTATAAGTATGTTTGAAAATTGTGTATAAACAATTCAGATGTAAAAGTGGGTAATATTTAGTCACCGATTTAGCTACTGAAATTTCTTTAATTTTAATCACCGAAATTTTTTTCATGATTTAACCACTGAAATTTAATTCACTTGAACTACCAAATTAATCACTAATAATTATTTAATTTAAATTACTATATTTTATTTCATTTTAGCGACCATTTTATCATCGAAATTTAGTCATCGATTAAATGACCAATTTTTCATAAGTTTTTGTGATTAAATTAGTCTTTAAGAAATATTGGGACCATTGATTTAGATAGTCGCTAAATTATGACCATCCATTTGGTCTTTCAAATATTTAGGAATTAAAGTTTTTTTTTATCGTTATCGTATTTAAAAACCCGTTTTTGTCATTTAAGAAATAATTTTGATAGTTCCTAAAATCTAATATTTTTTAGTGAACTTAAATAAAAGTAAATCACCCAAAGTTACAACCCAAAAGTTTAGTAGAGTTTGTGTATATGTGTGTATTTTTGTAATTTCACTAATTACAGTTACGTGAACCCAATTTTATGCAGTTATTTAGGTCCATAATTTTTCTTATTTTAGAATCTTATAAATACAATACAACTGATATAGAAAACAAGAACTCCATAACCCTCTTAAGATGTTCGGCTTTGTTAGCTGAAGTAAAATATATAATTGTGAACAACTTCTTAGCAAGAGCCATGCTCTCTATATATATAAAAGACGAGGCCCGATGGCTGATTGAGCTAACCCAGGCCTTACGTTCCACCCTTTTATTTTGATTCACTCTATACTTATACTATCATGCACAAAAGCCAACCTATATATATATATCTAATCGACATTGAGGTAGCGACAATCCTTTCTAATTTCTCCTTCATCCCCTGTTAGAGGATTGGTCTCAGATAACAATTGAACGGCCCTTGAGAACTGCTGGTGGAAATATTCATTGTCATTGGCCATCTTTTGGACGTAAGGTGCTGTTCTTGAGTCAGTGGCAAGCTCTTCATCCACAAGGAGGAGGCCCTTGTGTTGCAAGATGTTCTTGTAGTAGTTGTTGTCAATGATCATCGGCGTTTTCAGGTCATTTCTTGAATACAGCACAGCCTTCGGATCAGGATTCGGTGTTGGACACCGACGTTTCAGGTACTCACCATGTGCAGGATCAAGTGTCGTGTCCACTGTCGGATATAATCTGTGTACGAGGTTCACGCAGTGAACTCTTCCCACTGAGTGAGCTCCTGAACCAATCAACAAACACTTTCTCTTTAACTCAATTTTTTATTCATTGCACTTTTCTATAATATTATTTTTTCCTTTAGTTTTATTGGCCTAGCTACTGTGACTTGGTTTCTGCCTAAAAGGTTAGGCATGTATCCATATATTAGTTTGGTTAAAGCAATAACACAGGGAACGTTTTATACCTAAAAGAGCCACTGTGGCTTCAACGTCAATGCCAATGGCTTGAAAACGAGACAGCACTACGGAAATCGAATCATTGTGGTTTGGAATCAAGTCTTCCACCTCCCTTGCATAGCTTTCTTTGCTATCCCTTCGCCCTGTCTTCATTTCAATGCTTGGTCCACCCAACTGAGAAATCATTATATACCACATATTTTCAATAACTCTCTCAAGAAAATCTTTGTCTTTAACGCATTAAGGACACAGTTAATAAACAAAAACTTTTCATCACAAGTTACAACTAGAATAATATGTCACTACTAAATATCATGATGAAACAGTGAACTAGGGTAAAAAATATTGACAATCACAGACCAAGGAAATGCCATCTCTGGCAGAAAGAGCAACAATGTCAGCGCATGACACAGTCAAGGGACATTCTTCTTCAACTGCAGCTTTGATGGTGTTCACGTACTTGAAGTTTCTCATCCCGAAACTTCTCTCCGATGTCTGCTCCGAAACTAAAGTTCCATCAAGCGCCGTCTCTAAAAGTAGTGATGCATCGCATGACTGCATCAGAATTCAATTCAGAATATTTTTACATACAGTGTATATACGAATATTATAAAAAAAATCAGTGTCATGGAAATATTATATGTCTATGTTTTGTTTCTGACCTTGACGACGCAATCATGGAACAGATTTCTAACCCAGGAAACGGCAGTGTTTCCATGCTTGTGATATAGTTGTGTGACTTGTTGCTTGATGATGTCTTCTGCTTTTGGGCAGCTTTCAGAGTAGTAATTCAGCCGAAGTTGACTTTGGCCTGTTAATAACATGATATATAATATGATGCAAGAAGAATTAATGCAACTTCAAATCATATCACATTATACTTAAAAAATATTCGAAGGATTCATCTATATTGAATAACGCTCATCATTGAAAGGTCTGATAATAATTTGCCACCAAACTCATACTAATGTATATTATATTTACATCTAGAGAAAAACCAAAACATAAGCAGAAGAACGGATACTCAGCATACCAAAATGGAAGTGTGCTAGAAGCAGTAGAAGGAGGAAATAGATGTTAGAAGGAGGGTTGGTTATGGTGGCCATATCTATGTGGTTGTTTTGGAAAGAGGGAATTTGGAAGGGTTTATATAGAGATGTTATATATTGAATGAAGGAGGCAATGAGTTTGTGTTGGAAGAGTAGAAGTGAAGGGTTTGGTCGGCTTGTGTGCATTCTCCACTACGCAACTTTCTTTGACCTTGCATCCACGCTCATGGCCCTACAGACTGCTGCAACTAGCACTTATCTTATGCATGAGGGGTCATACTTTAACGCCCATAACATACATCTACTAAACAATCTATTATTTTAATTAGATTTCTTGTATTTTTTCAACTTAAAATTCTAATGTATATTATTATATTATTAAAATAGTTGCTAAGTGGGTAGAATTTGTTTTGAGTGAGTGTTAAAATATAGTTTTCCATTATGAGTACATGTTACATTATCATATGAGAAATAATACTTTGACTACATATACTTGAAAAAAAAAAAATACACCCACCTTATAATCCACTATGTAATGTAATAATGTATATTAAGATTTTAAATCAAAAAATAAAATAAATATAATTAAAATATTATTATTTTTAGTTGTCAAGTATGTGTATTTTATTTAGTGGGAAGATATTACTACCCTATTTATATTAAATGAGGAAATATTATATACCAGTTCATATGAAATAAAGAACAAGTTTGGCAAGTTGAAGGAAGATGTAATAATATAAAGGAAGTGAGAAAAAAAAATCAGAAGCAAATTTTCTGGGTTGAGAGATGCTTAACGTTAGGAACAGGATTTGATATGAGATTCCCAAGTTTATCATTAAAGCCATTGATTATGATGTTTCTCAATTTCAGGCATTGCGATTTTCGGTCAATTATTGCAAATAAATTGTTGTTATCTACATAGGCAAGGCAAAAGGTTCTAGGATGAGATCATTAGTAAAACAAGTTCATTACAATAAATAAATATATGTTACTTTAAATGCGTATTTTTTTTCTTTCAATTAGAAAAATGAAGGTGTACCTGTGTGCGTGCGTCACTCAAATTGAAAAAAAATGTTTAGGTATCTCAGAAAAAGTTATAAAGCAATATTTGTATTTTTTGTACATAATACAATTATTAGGTTAGTTGGCAAAGATAATATGCAGATATGCATGAACAAAATATTAAGATGTATAACTTAGACTTTTGGGGAAGGGTCTGGTTGGCGATGGCTAACTCTAAAAGCATCATTTAATAATTTAATTTATTCTTGAGTGGATAAAGCTAAAATATACAATTATTTGATTCCCTCTGACTAGTTTATAAGAAGAAAAAATTGGCTTTCCCATATTTTGAGCAGTTAATATAACAACATAGAGTTGAAACATGAGAATAATTTAACAAAAAAAAGAAAAAAAAGGATGAATTTGATCATTATTGCCAACTAAGTCCTCTGCCTTACGAAAGAACCAAATGTTAAAAAATTATAATAAGTTAAAGAGGAAAAATAATATTAATATTAGATCTAAAATAATTTCATTTATTATATGTAGTTTTTATTTTTATATTATGTTATAATAGGAGAAAAAAGGGGTATATACAGAAAAAGTATTACAAAGTTTGAAAATACAACTACAAGAAACTAGAAGATGAAGAGTATAAGAGTTTAGGAAGGGAGAAGAAAGTAGAAGATACGTGAGGGAGATGATGGCCTCTGAAATTGGAATACCATGTCATTCCTCATTGTTATTAGTGGTGTTAAGTATATTTCCCACAAACTCATAAGAATTGTAAAACACCTGGTTCTAATTAAACCATGTAAGAGGAAGCACCAATCACAATTGTGTGGCGGCTATGGGATCATATGCTTTCATTTGTAACACCAAAGCATGTTTGTAGTTAGAACTTTAAAGATAACATGTAATGATTTTGAATTTAGAATGAAATAACAGTCTTTTAATAAGGTTGATGTCCATTCACTATGAACCATTTAGTTACTCTCTTTATTTCATAATTACTGTAATTTAGTCATTTCAAAATAATTAGATTAATGATGTTTTTATTGTATAATAAAACATTATCTTTTTTCTTCTTCTTAATTTTTTAAAATAAATTATTCTATTTGTTTCTATAGTGATTAATTTATTGAAAGAATGATATTCTTAACGTTTATGATAAACAAGTTTATTTGAACATTTTTGTTATACTATATGGATTTTTATAAGAGTCTAGAAAAATTCAAAACAAAGACCTGAAAATATTTGTAGATACACATTAATGAGTTAGTTGTCAATAATTAATTATTTTTTTATTATTTAATATATTATTAATTAGTTTTTTTTTTTCATTATAGGCAAGTCATAAAGTAATTTTTTTACAAGCATATTTGATTCTAAAATGTATTATCTTATAATGATATTTTATTTAAGAGAAAGGACTAGAATAAGGCAAATCCAGCAGCATATTCTTTTTACGATAATTGATTTATTCTTACTAGGTTTTATTACATACATTAATTAATTTATAAATTTTATAGTAATTTTATTTTATTTCATCATCATTTTAGTGTAATAGTTATTTGAATGTTATAATTACATCGTGTATGAAGGTCACCAGTATTGTTAGTATAACTTTTTATTAAACGAGGTAATATACATTTTACATGTATGAACTAACATTTTAGAATAAATTAAGATTTATTTGTATAATAATTGATCATTAATATAAGTGAAATTAATTGTTTTTGTTTTTATATGAAGATGAAGGTAGTATTTCTTTCGACGCAATATAATTTTATTACAACATTATCTTAAATAAATACGGGCATTAAATTTTTTTTTCATTTATGTCACTCACAAACCAACTAAATAGAAGATAATATTGTTAAATAATCATTCATTAAGCTGCACTTCAATTACGTGGAAGAACAATCCCTAGTATCTCATCTATTCTTAAAAATATATACTGTTAGACGTGCTTATCGAAAAAATAATTATTGTCTACTTAAATATGCGACGATTACAAAAAGAATGAAATAAAGAAGAGTGTAATGATATTTCAGTAAACAAAATTTATTCACTAATTGAGTTACTGTTTTTATGAGAAAATCTTAAATGAAATATAAAATAGAATGCATGGAGTAGATTAACACAGTTTCATATAATAGCATTGTTAACCTTATTTTAGATAAAAATAATAATGATGATGACAATAGTTTCATATATATATATATATATATATATATATATATATAATAGTATCAAATAAGTTTAGATTAACTAAAATTTGTTTATATTTAAGTTCATCAAACATAAACTTTTTTTCCTTTCATTTGAGTTTATAAAAAATATTATTTTAAATTAATGGCACTCTTACATGAGTATTTTTGTAAATAATAACTCTTATAAGAGTAAATAATATATACACATAATATTTTTTATTTTATTTTATATTATCATCTAATCACAAACCTTTGATAAGTTTATTAATTTTTACATGAATTACTGTAAGAACTGTACCAACTAATTTGTGTTTAGTTGATAAATATTACTGGAAATAAATTGTAAAAAGGTGTTTTAAAATTGATTATGTATGCATTCATTGCAATCTGGGTGTTTAGTTAGTTTCCTTGTCGTAGTGATTTTGTAGATCTCATAAGCTTTGGTCTTGATGTGTTGTAGTGTCACAATCTCATTTCTGAATAATTAATGTATGGATTATGTATTATACTTCAACTTCTATTTATTTAATACCTTACTTTTAAAAGCTATTTTATAATCCTCATAAAAACTTTATTACTAAGTGATTATGGGAAATCTAAACTTTATATAATTTTTATTGTAAAAAAAGTATAACTCACCAAAAACGCTGGCGTCGCCCGGACTCGAACCGGAGACCTTCAGTGTGTTAGACTGACGTGATAACCAACTACACCACGACACCATTTGACAACGAATTTCATTCCCCTTTTATATAGATTATTATTTAAATTGCAAAACTGAATCATAAATCCACACGATTCTAGTACGCCACGTTTCTAAATTCAAAATTCCTTATAATCGATGCATATTTCAGTTATTTTATTTAAAAGAAATTAATTATTTTCTAACTCCAATAGAATTTTAAAATTTATTTTTTGATTTATTTTTTCCATTATAAATAAGATTTAGTCACTCAATTTCTATTTGTTAAAGTTTGAGTTGTTTTATCTCGCTGCAAACTTTAAATGTAGAAGAAAAGTATTTTAATTGATTTTTGATTTTTTATAAGTCTATCATATGATTATATTTTTATTTAGAGTAATGTTATGTTGACACCGTTGGTGGATTATCTCCACTTGACACCGGGGTAATTGTGTCAAAGTGACTTACGTGGCAGGGACAAAGTTGGAAGGCAAAAGTGAACGAAGCCCTAAACCTTTTGCACTCTCGCTCAGAATCCGAAAAGCCTCCTATCAGTATCCCAAAAGTCTCTCAGTCTTCGGCCTCCTCTCAATCTCCTGCCTTCCGCCTCCTCTCATTTCAAAGCTCTCAGTCTTCCGCCTCCTCTCAGTCTCGCGCTCTCTCAGTCTCGTTCAGTCTCAGTCTCTACACTTTCGCTCTCTCCACTCTCGCTCTCGCTCTCGTTCACTCTTGCTTTTGCTCAGGTCACTCTCTGCGTTTTTCGTCTAAGCAAAATGTTCATTTTTTATTACGTTTTCGTTTGAAAAACGTGTAAAGGTTGCTCTTTTAAGTGATTGCTCATGCAAAAGGATGTTTTTTTTTTGTTTGTTGAATGATTTGCATGTAAAGTTTTGGTTTTTATGCGATTTTTGATTGAAAAGGAAGTCTTTTTGGTCGTTTCACTGTTCTGTTCTGGATCTGAAAAGGTTTTTGCGTTTAGGGTTTGATTTCTGTTGGTTTTGAAGTAAAGTTTGTTCTTTTATGTCATTTACATGATCGTTCTTGGTTCTTGGTGGAGAAAAGAATGTTTTTCGTAAGTGTTTTAAGTGATTTTTTATGAAAAATGATGTTTTTGTTTGTTTGTCGTTTGATTTCCATGTAAAGTTCGTGTTTTTATATGCTTTTTGATAGAAAATGAAGTCTTTTTGGTGTTCTGTTCTTCGTCGTTGCTGGAATATAAAAAGTTTTTGCGTTTAGGGTTTGATTTTCGTTGATGGTTGAAGTAAAGTTTGGTCCTTTGTGTGATTTACAATGTTATTCTTGGTTGTTGATAGAAAAGGAATGATTTTTGTAAGGGTTTTAGGTTTGTAATGTTTGAATCTGTTTGTTTTGGCAAGTGATGAACACATGTGTGTTGAGTCGCCAAAACATGAACTAAGGTGTCCTCTCGTTAAAGAAGGGTAACCACACGTGTTTTGTCAAACAATAAGTGGTTTTGAGCTTACAAAAAAATTAGTGGTTACCCATGTCCTAACGAAGGTACACCTCAGTACAAGCTTTGGCTACTGATGACAATGACAATTATTTTACAAAACTTCACTGGTTACCCCTTCATTCATGAGGGGACACCTTAGTTATAGTTTTGACGACACACGTTAGTGTTGTTTATGTGTTGATATGTTCATGTATATAGTCGCCAAAATTTGAGGGAAGGTGTCCCCTCGTTAAAGAAGGTGCAACCTCTGATTAATGCAGCGTTAAAACCATTACTAATGCACACAGACTAATTTGGTGTTTGAACATTGATCGCTAGAAAGGGAAAAGATATATTTAATGGTCGTTTTACAGTTTTGTTGTTAGTTCTTGGTGGAAAAGATGTATTTAATTTCATCAATGACGGCCTCAACATAAATATTCATAGTCATGTACCAGTTTCAAGAAAGGGACGACCTCCATTTAAAAGATTAAAGTCAGGAGTGCATTCGAGTCCTTATATGACATGGCCACTCTCCCACCAGCAACCCTAGCAGGAAACCCACTAGCATCTCTAGCACCAACCACAACAACAAGCCAAAAGACAGAGGCAGAAGAACCCACCATTAAAAGAACTTGAACAAAGACTCCAACAAAGATGATGATTCTTAAATCCTCTAAATTAGGACCTCCTTTTACAACATACCCTAAGAAAAGAAAAAGGTCTGTAAGGGGTGGTTTAAGGAATGTAAAAAGTCGCAACAATTAATTGTTGTTAATGTAAATTGAACAAATTTTTATCAAAGAATTGAAATTGATATTGCATCATCTTGTTATTTAAATTGTTATTTACATATGTGTTCAATGTTGTAACATATGACTTCTTTAGGCAAATGTTGCATCATATTGCTTTAAATTGTTATTTAGTCACCAAAACGTGAACTGAAGACATAAGAACTTAAAATGCCAAATTGGTCGTACTGCATTTAGCCGCCAAAACGTTAACTGGGGTGTCCCCTCGTTAAAACATGGGTAATCCATGATGTTTTCTAAGTTGACAAATGTTATTTATGCACACATGTGTGCCAATTTATCATATTTTAGTATATAAAATGATCATCCAAGCAATTCACAAGTTGTAACTGAAGGACATAAGAACTTAAAATGCCAAATTGGCCGTACTGCATTTAGTTGCCAAAACGTGAACTGAGGTGTCCTCTCGTTAAAATACGGGTAACCCTTGATGTTTTGTAGGTTGACAAATGTTATTTATGCACACATGTATGTCAATTTAGCATATTTTGGTACATAAAAGGGTCATGGAAGCAATTCACAGGATTGTAACTGAAGGACATAAGAACTTAAAATGCTAAAATGGTCATAATGTATTTAGTCGCCAAAACATCTACTGAGTTGTCCCCTCGTTAAAGCTTGAGTAACCAGTTACAGATGCTGACTCCTGTGTGTTTCCTAGTGATGTGAGGAGTGACACAAATCCACCAGATTGAACAGTATACACCTGTAAAGACCATGTCAGCAAAATATATCACGAACCGTTTGATGGATGTAACACAAAATACAACACCAGATTCATGCAAATGTGTAAATTTGTATGTAACACAAACCGTTTGTGTTTCGTAGTTCATTATGGATACTGTTATTTTTGTGTTTTGTTCGTCAGTCGCCAAAGCTTGTACTGAGCTATCCCCTCATTAGAACATGGGTAACCACTAATTTTTTGTAAGCTCGGAACCACTTATTGTTTGACAAAACACGTGTGGTTACCCCTTCTTTAACGAGAGGACACCTTAGTTCATGTTTTGGCGACTCAGCACAGATGTGTTTATCACTTGCCAAAACTAACAGATTCAAACATTACAAACCTAAAACCCTTACAAAAATCATTCCTTTTCTATCAACAACCAAGAAGAACACTGTAAATCACACAAAGGACTAAACTTTACTTTAACCACCAACGAAAATCAAATCCTAAAGCAAAAAAATTTTATATTCCAGCAACGACAAATAACAGAACACCAAAAAGACTTCCTTTTCTATCAAAAAGCTTATAAAAACACAAACTTTACATGAAAATCAAACGACAAACAAACAAAATCATCATTTTTCATGAAAAATCACTTAAAACACTTACAAAAACATTCTTTTCTCCACCAAGAACCAAGAACGATCATGTAAATGACATAAAAGAACAAACTTTACTTCAAAACCAACAGAAATCAAACCCTAAACACAAAAACTTTTTCAGATCCAGAACAGAACAATGAAACAACCAAAAAGACTTCCTTTTCCATCAAAAATCGCATAAAAACCAAAACTTTACACGCAAATCATTCAACAAACAAAAAAAAAAAACATCCTTTTGCATGAACAATCACTTAAAAGAGCAACCTTTACATGCTTTTCAAACGAAAACGAAATAAAAAACTAACCTTTTGCTTAGACGAAAAACGCAGAGAGCGACCTGAGCGAAAGCGAGAGTGAACGAGAGCGAGAGTGGAGAGAGCGAAAGTGTAGAGAGCGAGAGTGCAGAGGAGGTTGAGACTGAGAGAGCGCGAGACTGAGAGGAGGCGGAAGACTGAGAGCTTTGAAATGAGAGGAGGCGGAAGGCGGGAGATTGAGAGGAGGCCGAAGACTGAGAGGCTTTTGGGATACTGAGAGGAGGCTTTTCATATTCTGAGCGAGAGTGCAAAAGGTTTAGGATTCTGAAACTTTCCACGTTGGCTTAACATAATATTATTTTTCGCCACATCAGCGGTGTCAAGTAGGAGTATGCCACATGGGAGTGTCAACCTAACATTACTCTTCTATTTAATAGGAGATCTTTTGTAAAGATATAACAAATTATTTATCTCTTGGTACAAAATATAAACTATAAACTAACATGACTTGTTTTACATATGATTTTATGGAATTATTTATCTCTCGCTTCACAGTCGCTGCTCCTTCCTACACCTTCGTCGCATCGACGCCATGATCTCCCATGCGCATTGCACCTTGCTACGCCTCCACCACGCCTCCGCTGCACCTCCAACACTCACCTTCCCTCATCGAAAGAAAAACCAAACCAAAACTGCAAGCCATGGCACATCATGCAACCCCTCCATGTACCTCTATATACCCAACCATGTACCTCCATAACACCCCACCATAACGTTGCACCGCCATGCCGTACCTCCCTGCAAGAAAGAAACCCTAATTAGAGGTTTGGTTGAATTACGAACTAAAAGAAAAGTGAAAATAAAATTAAAGAAGAAATACATTTGATGGAGTCTAAGCAGTAGGGGATGAGGAGGGTGAAGCGATCGAGGGGGCCAGAGTTGTATTTGTCGCCGGACCACATGTGTTCAACCTGAGAAAGAAAAGAAGAGAAAGAAAAATGTGAGAGAAAATGGAAAGAGAAAGAGTATGCCTTGAGGGTGAGATGGAAGTGGGAGAGGAGGTGGCTGAGCTGAGTGGCGATGAAGGAAGGGACATTGTCCGAGGGCTGCAGCCATGGCTGTCTTATGATTCGAAGTTCTGTCTAGGGTTGCATCCATATTTAAAAATTATTTTTGTTTACCACCGTGGTTTTGGAAACAACTGCGGTGGTATCTCCTGTAACATTTTTTTTAAATATTTGTGTGCCTTACCACCGCAGTTCTCGCATTAACCGCAGTGGTATCTCCTGCTGTGTGCCTCGTGGAGAATATGATTGCGGTTGTTGTAGACAACCGCGGTGGTATCGTTGTGCTTAATTTCAAAATTGTCATCGTGTTTTTTTTTTAATGTGTTTCCTTGTTAACCGTGGTGATATCCTGTCGTGAAATGTGTTTTTTTTTTAGTAGTGATAGATTAAACTATCTACTTGCTTTATCCATAGACCTAAGAAAATTATGTGTTCTCCCATTGTACTCATTTCAAATGCATTATACATAAGCTTAGAAAATGCTTGACACATAAGCTCATTAGTTATCATCAACTTAAATTTGAATAATGATAAACTAGTTAAAATAGTCTTTGTGAAATAGGATAGTATCTATTTTTTTAATAGAAATGTGCTTAGACGCTCATACCATGCTCTAAGAGTTTGTTTGAGTCCATATAAAGCTTTGTTCAATTTAGGGTGAAAACAATTATTGGTACCCATAAATGAGAGGTAGTGTTTGCTAATAGAAATGTAAATAAAGAGTGGTTGTCAAAAGATTTTCAAGTAAATATTTAGAAATGTAGAAAATGTGACGGCTAATGGAATTATCTTGATGATGTTAAAAGATCATACAATATTGGAATCACTACATGGAAGGCTTTGAAAACAACACATAAGTCATTAAAGATACTTGAGGGAGATGAACAAAAATAATAAAATATTATTTGATTATATAGTTGAATAAAGAAAGATATGTTCAAGAATTACTTGTGAGATTCAACTCAACCAACCTAATCAGAATTTACAACCAAGGTTTGAAAGCTTTTATATGTGTTTGGATGGTTGCAAGAAAGGATTTTTAGGTGGTTGTAAACCTTTTATCGATGTTGATAAGTGTCACTTGAAAACAAAATATGGTGGACAATTGTTGGTGAGAGTAGGAAGAGATTCAAATTTTTCTCCTTACATTTGTCGTTGTGGAATATGAGAGTAAAGACATTTAATGCCGGTTTGTTTTTCATGACAAAAACTTTGAAGCAAAAAAAAGCACATGAAGTTGGAAAAACGAAGTTCAATTTCACAAAAAATAAAAAGAAAATTGCATCTCAACTTTCCGCTATGTGAATGAGTGATTTGCAATGAAAGTATTTTTTAATTAGAAAAAACTAATTTGACTATAATTAAATAAAATATAACAAAAATATTTATTCTTTTATTCTAAATAATAAATAATTAAACAAAATATATAATAATTAAATTTATTATAAAATAAGAATTTTAAAATAGTTAATAAAATAAAAATAAATTTAATATTTTTTAATATATATTTTATGTCAAATACATAAATAAATATAATAAAATTATAGAATATTAGTAAATGTTAAAAACTAAAAATATTAATAATAAATTTAATAAAACTATAAAATATTAATAAAAATAAGAAATAATAAATTAATACTAAAAATAAAATAATTCAAAAAAAAATCAATAATATTAATATTAGAAAATACAAAAAATCATAAGTAATAATTATAATAATAAAAATAATAAAATTGTAAAATGATAATAAAAATAAAAATAAAACTAAAGTTATAATAATAATCAAAATAAATTTATAAAATATTATTATTTTTAATAATAATAACATAATTTTTTATTTTTATTTTCTAATAATTGATACCTTTTATAATTTTATCAACTAAAATAATAATTTATCAATCATACCCAATAAATTAATTATATTTAATCTAAAATTAATTTGAATTATAATTTTATCAATTAAAAAATTATTTTATCAACTACACTTGTTACATTACTCATAAATTTTTATAAATTTCTCTTTTTTCTTACCATTTATTCTTTCATTCAAAAACCTAACTTTCTACAAATTTCTCTTTTTTCTTACCATTCATTCTTTCATTCAAAAACCTAACTTTCTACTTTTTCTTCTCAAATCCACTCTTTCAAGCAGGTGCTTCCAGATTCTAATTTCAACTAAAGTATCGGTGTGTTATGCAGAGTCTCAGTTGTCTGCAACGGACTTCTATTTCATTCGTTTTTCATATTTTTATTAAGTACTCACATTAACAGTTAATCATCTCAATTATAGTATAAGTAAAATAATTATAAAATGCTGAAAAATTTTAAAAATTTGGATCTTCTCACATCTACCTAGAAATTAACAAGGTAGACAACACAAGAAATTTTATTCCTTTGATTAAATAATAATAATAATAATAATAATAATAAATAATTTAATATCCTGGACACATTATTTGACTAAGTTGCTTTTGGTCTTAGAATTGCAGCACCGTTTGAAGCAGCTCAGTTGGAATTAGAATACAAATTTCATCATGGACAGCAAATATCCTAAATTGGCATCTGAATTCATATTATAAAATCTTTTTTCCATTTAAAAACTGATAAAAATGAAAGAAAAAATATCAATATTTATTATCCAAATTTTAATTGCATGGGACTCACTCATCAAAGAGGAATCATTAAATCTGAGTTGTAGTTGTCACATTCACTACTGAGCATGACAGAATAAATCTGTGCAGAAGTTATTTGTCATGCCTGGTTTTGATGCGCAGAGACTTAAGAAATTTCACCAACAATACAACTATTACAAATAGGCAGATATACAATCCTAATGCCCCTAACCACAAGGTCTTTTGCTTGCACTTTACAACATCGGATACAGAATTCAGTTTTAATCACTCGTGGCCAGTTAAATGAGTAATTAAGCGGGTACTACTAGCAGATACCCGTAAAATCTGCATTCTTGATTATCCAAGGATGCTCCATTATCTTCTGAAGCGAGAGCCTTCTTGAGGAGTCTTTCACCAGAAGCTACATCAATTTATAGATTGCTGTCAGAAAGACCACTATTTTGTTCACTGAAAGAATTTACTTTGACCAAGATATGAATACTGAGATGTTAACTTACCCGGCTAATCAGACTTTTGGCATCTAAAGAAACAGAAGGGCTGGAAGGGAAGCTTAGGTCAACCTTCATTATCCTAAACAGAGCTAAATACATTACATACACAATGAAAGAACAACATCTACTTTAAATAAACATATAACCCACGAATTTCTGTACCTTTTGAAGGTATCAGCTTGACTCTCAGCCTCGAATGGAGGGGCACCAAAGAGGAACTCATAACAAAGGATACCAAGAGTCCAGTTATCAACTGCATAGTCATGAGCTTTATTTTCAACCATTTCTGGTGCTAAATAATCCAATGTGCCACACATGGTATATCTTTTGATTTTAGACTGAACAGACCAACCAAAGTCTCCAATCTTAAGACGACCCTGCAATAAAGTCATTATTAGTTGAACATACACGTGCCTTAAACCCCAAATATCATCAATTGGCTCCAACTATCTACCGAATGGAGTCACTGTATACTATATCTATAACAAGAATATTGTGTCAGTCTTAAGTTTCTTTCATTTAGTCCCTTTTAAATGAGGAATGGGGAAATGACATCAGAGATTTGAATTCAATTTTTATTAGTATTGCAGCCAAAAACAGATTCGAGCACCTACTACACTAAAACTCCAGGCACGAGAATTCCAAAGACGACCATAAGTGAACACTGGTGTGGAAACATACATAGTTGACAGAGGAAGGATATTTCAGCATACCTCGTGATCCAGCAACAAATTTTCAGGCTTGATATCCCTATGAATAACATGCTTCTCGTGGCAATAAGCTAACGCCTTTGTGAGGCTCAAAATGTACTAGAATTATCAAAATACAAGACAAAGTCAAGAGTCAACATAATAAGGAAAAATTACCTGAACAAAGGAGAAAAAAAGATAACGACACAGTATTTTATTTAGCCTTGTCCATAATATAATATAGTGGCCATTTATTTATTCTATAAAAAAAGGAATTCTATGACAATTTTTCAGCACTTACGCAAAAATTACCATTTGCTCGAGAAAATCCCTAAAATATTTTTTTTGTTCTTGCTTTAATTCATTCAAAAGATACACAAATATAATTAATTTTTGTCCATATCTTTTAATTTAAATCACATTGAAGAAAAACACAAACAAACGGCTCCATAATCACTAATTGTGAAACTTTTCACATAGTTTACACAATTAACTTCTCTATAAATCAATATTCCACACAGCAGGGCACTACAACTAATTCAACTGCTGCAGTTCATAAACAACTCAATTTGAATTTTAAAAAATTCTCAAAGATTAGTCCTGCTTTGCATTCTGTTCAACCTCTTCAGAAACAAAAATCAAATTTCTAAAACTAAAAAACTACAGCTGCTTTTTTCTCATACTCATCTCTTCTCAAGAATTAAAACCCAATAATTGAAGAAATGACAAGAACCAACAAAAAACACTCACAGGATAAGAGAATAAGATGGTAAAATGAACTGAATTTCTCTCCTATATAAAAATAATCATAAACTTAAATTTAAAAAACTCTTAATTTCTTTAAAAACCAAAAGTACACAAATTAATTTTGGTAAGCTGGAAGGAAAAAGAAACATCCCTCATGAAACTCGACAAAATAGATTACCGTGGCAGCTTGCTTCTCCGTAAAATGACCCTTTTTTCTCATCTCTTTGTAAAGCTCACCCTTATGAGCATACTCGAGAATCAAGAAAACACGTTCGGTGTCATGAAACCAACCATAAAGACGCAGGATATTAGGGTGCCGAAGACTGGTCTGTATCTCCATTTCTCTCCTCAATTGGTGATGAATTCTGTACTTATCAATTTGTTCCTTAAATATAACCTTCAACGCCACAACAAATTTGCTCTGGAAACAAATTAAAATTAAATTAAATGCAAAAACTTAACTCTATTGGCTACTCTGAGAACAAAATCTACACTTCTAAAGATTATGCTTATGTGAACATTCTAAGATTTCAATTACTTGACTGAATTTGAATATATAGGAATAAAGCGAGAATTAGGAACCTTGACTTCTCTGGCAACATAAACTCTGCCGAATTTGCCCCTGCCCAGAGGTTTACCGATCTCCAAGTCTTGGAGAGACCAATTTCGCTTTGAGTTTTCTTCTTCCGCTGGGTTTTGGGAAGCCATTTTTGCAGGAAGATGCAAAGTTCTGTGGAGAATTTCAAATTGTTTCAACGCGCGCGTTTATGCATAGCATCTTGCGTTATAACGTAGGAAGACAAAACGACAGTCGTTCAATTAAGGGCCAAGGAAGATGGCTCAGGGTCTACTCTTACCATTTCAAAAAACGACACGCGTTTTTTATTAAGTGATTGGCTTCAAAATTGGACTAACAAACCCTAAACATAAAATTAGTAGTAGTGTTTGATCTATTTCAACTATAAATTCATGTTTTATTGAATCATCATCAAAACTAATAAAACTAATTTAAAATAGAAAATGTATTTTTAATGAAAAATCTTAATACAATGTTATTCTTTTTTTTCCTTAAAAGGAATATAAAGTATTTTTCATTTTTTCCAATAAATTTATTATTATTAAAGAATATTATTTCGTGTTAACATAAGTATTATACTATATTTGTTTTTTTTATGTTATTTTGAATGTTAAAAATGTGTTATGTTTAATTTTAAATATTATCCGTCTATGATATTATATATATATATTTATTATTATTATTATTATTATTATTATTATTATTTTAACATATGTTCCACAAGCCTTGAGTAAACTGTATTTGTCTTGAAAACATGAATTTTTTTTTTTCACACTTTATTGTACCACTAGCATACCGCAAAGGGACTTTCACTTTGTCACTTAAACTTAGCATAAATCTTTTGATATCATCAATGAATTAGAAATCATTTTGAAATTAATTTTAGAATCCAAATTAAGATAGCGATTTTTACATAGTAGTATTGAATTTTTCTTTATATATCTTTCTATTGAACAAGGATATATACTTATGTAGTAACACTGCAAAAAATGTCCCAGCCTATTGAAAAAATGTTGCGAATAAGTTTTCACACAGATTATAAAGGTATACTAGCTGCCCTTTGATGTATAACGGCTAGTTAGATCAAACATAATCCAAATTTCAAATATATCTTTATAAACCATGAGAATTGACGAAGAGCCCCTGTACAAAAAGAGATAACTTTTCTTAGATTTTTCATGTGATTTTTTTATGATTTTTCATACTTTTCTTTTATTAAAATATTCACTAAAAATTTTTATAATTTTGACAAGAATATGATTATTTCCTTAAATTTGTTGAAAAATCATAAACAAATTAACAGTTTTACGTACTTTCATACAAACAACATTGTTTTGAATACAATACCTGTATTTTGCAGCTATTTTACAAATGAAATTAATAACATAAAGGATAATTCATTAAAAATAATTAAATCATATAATAACAAATTATATCATGAAAATCACTATATTTAATTTACATATTACAAATTTAATTATTGGTATTTCCATTCTATCTTTTAAAAATACTTTTCAATAGTACTGTCCACGTCGCTTGTCTTTTTCAAAGCAAAACGACGAAAGAATAGTTCCCTCTAATTATCTGGCTTGTTTGTCTGACCTACAAATGTTTCTTTCTTTGAAAAATTCCTGGAAAGTAACTTTCTATCAATGTTATATACTCTGATCACAAACCCCAACACATCGCTGAAAAAGCAAAATCTGATTTTTCAGATTCAATCATGGCGACAATAAAACTTCACGGAAACCCCTTCTCAACAGCCACCATGCGAGCTACTGCTTCCCTGTACGAGAAGGAACTTGAATTTGAGTTTGTTCTGGTTGACATGAAAAACGGTGAACACAAAAAGGAACCCTTCCTTTTGCTTAATGTAAGCATTACCACACTCGCTACTTACTATGTTTTTTTTTTTAACAGCAAAACGCTACTTACTATGTAAAGTTTTCTTTTTGTTCCACTGCTATTTAGCCTTGTTTAGCTAATTTTCAATTCTGCTATTCACCTCCATCTCATCCAGCCATTTGGGCAAGTTCCAGCGTTTGAAGATGGAGATTTGAAGCTCTTTGGTATGCACAAATATTAAATAACTTTTCTTTTGGTGCTACTTCAGTTCTTTTACCGTTATGACGTAATTTCATAAAAATATTGCTAGTTACGACAATAACTTAATCATGTTTCCAGATCACAACTTCTTTATATTGAAAAAAGATCGTATTTATGAAATAAGACTTAAATTCTATTACAGGCAAGTTGTCCTTGACAGATAATTTATTTCTTTTTTCTTACTGTAGTTAAAATAAGTTGAAGAAAAATTTAATTCGAGTGATTTTCTGATAAAATATTAAAATCATGTATGACAAATATAATTTTGAATTTTTTTTATTGAAATCATGCATGAAAAACACAATTTCAATTGTTTTATTTTTGAACTATAGTTATACATGATAAACGCAATTTTACTTAAAAAGACAATTGAAGTTGTGTTTATTATACACAACTTTAGTTAAAAATAAATCAACTAAAATTATATTTAATACGTAGGACTTCTATTAAATAAAATTAGAAATCGTTTTTATCATGTTCAACTTCTATATATTTAAAAAATCACAATTAAAATGATGTTATGTAAACACGAATTTTTCCATACAAAGTCATGAACATTGTAATTTTTCTAGATACGCATTTTATCACAATTTCTTTACCAAATTGTACCAGAATAGTAAAACCACTTATGGCCATGCTATATATATCAGTTTAACAATCCACATAGATTATGATGGTGTACATCGATTCATTTGTTAGAAAATTACGGTTTAAAATTTGCAATAAATTAAACAGTCACAAATGAAACTGACCAAATTCTATGATTTTTAAAAACTTCCAGTATATTGAGAAAGTGTTCATATTGTATGGTATAGCATTTCGTGATACCTTTGTCTAAATCTGCATTAGTAGATAGGAAGATGGAACTAACAATTTGAAACACAGAATCAAGGGCAATAACTCAGTATATTGTTCATGAGTATGCTGATAAGGGGACCCCACTGATAAGCAGCGACTCCAAGAAGATGGCAATAGTGAGGATGTGGATGGAAATAGAGAGCCAAAAGTACGATCAAGCAGCTTCAAAACTTGTATGGGAGCTTGCAGTGAAGCCTATGTATGGGATTCCTACGGATCCAGCAACTGTAGAAGAGACAGAAGGGAAGCTAAGTACTATTCTTGATTTCTACGACAAAACATTGTCTAAATCCAAATACTTGGCTGGTGAGTGCTTCACCTTAGCAGATCTGCATCACCTTCCCACCATTCATTACTTGATGAACACACCCAGCAAGAAGTTGTTTGAAGCACGACCACATGTTACTGCATGGGTTGCTGATATTACAGCAAGACCAGCTTGGTCTAAGGTTCTTGCCATGCAGCCCAAAATCTAAGTAAATAGAGACCTACCCATTTCACCACATGTCGTCTTCTCTGAAAAGTTCAGAAGATGCATAACCACCGTAAGTTCATGAAATTTTGTTGCGTACTTTCCCATTTTCATCTTTCAAGTTTTATGTAATGGAAATTTATTGTTATTATAATTATCTTTTGAACAAATTACACTTATATCTTCGAAGTTTACACGATTTTTTTCTCCTATAATAACTTTGAAATACATTGCATATTCACTTTCTCCTATAATAACTTTGAAATACATTACATATTCACTACTTCACTACTGCATATACAATAATTAGGAACATCAAAAAAATATTAATAAATCAAATAAAATATTACTAATTCGTAACATTTTACCAAATAGTAAATATATTCTAATTTACTAAAAACTTTTAATAACATTTTCAAATATCAACGGAGACATTTATAAAAATCTTACTAAATACATTTGGTAACATTTATTTAATAAAAAGATAATATTTTTTAAATATTACTAAATTCTTTTAATATTATTAAAAAATATAATATTTTAAAAATGTTACTAAATTCTTTTAATAACATTTATTATTAGAAAGATAATATTTTAAAAATGTTACTAAATATTTTTAATAATATTTTCTTAATAAAAAGTATAAGAATTACTAAAAGTCATTAGTAATTTTTTTTAATAGAGAGTCAACATTTTAAAATTATTACTAAAAATCTTTAGTAATATTTTTTAGTATTTTACACTATAATATAAAATAGTGAAAAAATTTGTATAATAAAAGTTTAAATTTTTATCATTGTTATAAAAAATTCTCCACACAATCATTTATATATTTCTTTCTATTTTTATATCAATCATTGAACATGTAAAGACAATTTACCCTACTTTTTTATATATAGGAAGATAATTTTCTCTCGCTCTTTATCTTTTATTTCTATCAATTCAAATAACATCTCTCTCAGTCTTGTTTCTAATCTATTTTTCAGTTTTTTATTTTTTCGTCTTGTTTCTAATCTATTTTTCAGTTTTTTATTTTTTCGTCTTGTTTCTAATCTATTTTTCAGTTTTTTATTTTTGGTAATATCATCCTACACTAGCATCTTAACATCTTTCCTACACTAGCATCTTAACATCTTTCTTTTTGCTTCAGCATTGAAGTTAAAAGCACCAATTTATACCATCTTTTCACATTCCATGAATATGCCTTTTACATGCTTAAACACTTGTCGTATGTCTATTTATCACAAAGGATATGCATGTATGAAAAAATAAGTGAATAATAACAATATGATGCATTGCTTTTGAATTTGTAAATATATATTCTTTTATTTATCTTGAATTGTTTATAAAGATCTCTTATGTATTCAATAGCCAAATCCAACATTTGTTATGTAACACAACATACTCATTTGACAAACCTAGTTGTTTCTTTATCTTCATTTTCTTCCAAATCCGTAGGCATCATGAAGGTTTCTTTCAACAAATTATCCAAAACATTATGTATACTGAATTTTTTTAGTTCGTCACCACATATCTTTTCTGAAGAGCCACATTCTCTATGAAAAACCTACCTTGTATAGTTTATATCGAATCCAATACACAATAAATGCTTATGCACTTTCTTTCGGTTACTCCAATAACAATTATTACACTCCTTACAAGGACATAAAATCTCATCTCCTTGAGCATTATTTTCAAATGCAAAATTTAGAAAAAATTCCAATCCATTCAAATATTTAGTAAATGATCTATTTGCTACCATCCAATTCTTGTCCATGATTGTGTTGTCTTGGAGATATAAACAAAATACCTAATAAAAAATACAAAATGATTTATTAGTAACACTTTTACTCATATAAAAAGAAGCAGGAGAAAAATATAACTAAAAAAAATATACTTTTTCTAATCTTATAAAAAAAACTATTCCTCTTCCAACGTAATATAAATATACAGGAGATGTTTTCTGGCTATACCAAGAGAAATAAAGACTTTCATAGATAATTATAGTGGTGTTGTAAATATTGCCCATCAAGAAGATTTAGAAATCAAATAATATCATATTTTAAAAGATAAATATTGATTTCTTTTAACCGGTATAGAAACCAAACCAGGTTATGCTTTCAAATCTGTAACCAAATTTAATATCGGTTCTAAAAAAATTTATAATTTAGATTTAAAAGAAATACAGGAAAATATCATGTATTAACTTCTTATAGAATCCCCTATAAATACTAGTTTTAAATAAATGCTTTGGAATTTGATTAAGCAAAATTGCACCACAATACCAGCAATTTATAATTGGGCCAGGTACTAGAAGAAAAAGATATGCAAAATACCAAGCAAGTAAATCCTTATGACCTCCCATCAACTTTTAGTTGTCTCACTAAGATCTTTTGGATCTACATTGACTTTACTGAGACCATTTTAGCAAAACTCTGGCAGTGAGCAATACCACTAATTCGCCCACATCCAAACTGAAATATAAACTGCTACATACTTCATCCAATTCAATTGATCCGCTTACATCCTTTTACTTTTCATAAATAAAAAAAAACTTACCAAAGACTCAAGTTTGGCCAGCAGTAATTCCCATTAAGTTCCAAAACCAATTACATTACAAAGATAAAAGTTAAGCACAAAAAAGTGAAAATAACCATATCACCATAAGCAAGCAAACAAAATAAGAACAGAACGCGTTATCATAAAGCTAGAGCGCAGGTACTGGAAAACATATTACTAAATAAGAACCATGGATCATACAATGTTATCATAGTTTGAAGCAAACAGTCATAACAATTCTAGCAAACCAAAACTTGTTCCGTCTCTAAAATGCTCTCTTCAAAACAAGCTTAGACAACTGGAGGCCATGTTTTTGTCTTCAAAACAAGTTTTGAACCCCACCTTTTTTAGAAACCAACTTTTCACCTAAAACCTTTTTCAAAAATCAGTAAATGCATTCCTCAACATTGCACAAAATTGCAGGACACCAGGCTCCACCTATAGTAACCAAAAAAACATATTTCTACAAGAAAGCAAGCCACATTGGCACATACTAAAATCTGCAAGTTTTGCAAACAAGCAAAACAATATACCCAAGATCAATTGGGTAGTGGTGCAAAGTAAAATTATAGAAGGTAAATTTATAAAACATGGAGATGTAGGCATATTCTGCTATTTGTTTTTCACTACACGTGGTATATAAAATTGTAGGAAGAACTTCATTATGATGAAAGACCCCACCTTTCTTACTTCCAATCAGTTTACCGCATTGTGGTGTGACCTCTAGCTTCCTTTAATTAGTCTTTTTGGACTTTTTGAGGTTCCTTCTGATTGTTTACTAGAGGTGTTTTTGCTTAGAAGTTTGTGAACATAGATTCTGGTAGAGAAGAGGATGAAGGAAGGAGATTTGGATGCTTTCCTTGAGTTGAGGAAAAAATCTGAAATGCTTTTGAAATCTCCAATATACTAATTTGGTAATCTTCTGAGAATACTTGTAAATATTTTTCGAAAATGTTTTTTTATTTCTGCATGACTTCTCATAAATGGTGCACAAGATATAAAGGTTTGGATGTTAATTTTTTTTTTTTTTTCCCTAAGGCTGGTGAAGTCGAGAGGTTTTTGACTATAGGTGGAGCAAAACTGTAGGGGCATTTCTGCTGTGTAGGCACCATAACTAGCCCAAAACACGATTTATCAAAATTGCATTACTTCCTTATGTGAAGGCAGACCAAAATATTATATAGTGTATTACTTCTGTATATTAATAGTTCATGACACATGCAAGAAGCCATGTTACAGCACTCAGTTCTCACTTTGGATCATATTAACTAGTTTTCTTGAAGATCTTCCCAGCAACTGCAACTATTGAATTCACTGGATAGCTAATTAAATTGAAAATTGGACTCAGGTATCACTTTGCGATTTCTTGGTGAAGTGCCTTCACAATTCTAGCACATATATTTATGTACTGTTCTAACTACTTAAAATAGTAACCTAATATTAAAGATAACCAATCAGAGAATGCTACTTTTAAATACTTGAAATAGCACATATCTTGGTGAAGTTCCACTTAAAGGAATAGTGCATTGTTCAAATTTATTTTAAGCACATGAATGTCCTTTATAAAAGTTTTCTCACTTTCCATTATAATTATTTTCAATTTTCTTTTAACTCTCTACTTCCTGTGATAGACTGATGCAATTGATTCAGTATAATTATCGATGAAGATTAGCTTCCATGGACAGGCATGCAATCTAAAGAATCCTTGATTTTTATTTATTTAATCTCATAGAATTAATGTATATCAACATTTAGTTATAAAATGCGAGTTGGTGACATCTACAATTCCATGCTAAATATGTCTTCTCTCTAAGATAAGATTGTTAGGTTCAAACCTAAAATCCCTCTGTTCGAAACTTAGCAACAATTGCAACCGTGTCTTTGCTGTATTGATAAAGACAGAACCATGTAAAAATCGAAACCGTGCTAATCGAAACCTAAAATGTGAAAATCAATAGGGTTTTGTTTTGAACTCGTGATACCTAATCCTGTCAAATTGGCTACACTCCTAAACAGGCATAATTAGAACCAAAATTATACTAAGTTGAATCAAAATGCAGAAGGAAGAAATTATCACACATAAAAACCAAATTCAAACAAATTAATCTAACCAAAAGAAAAATTCCAAATTACACGGATGAAAAAAGGTAATATACGGACCCTCGTTATAAAAGAATCACACCTTTACTGAGATGAAAGGAGCAATGCGCTGTTTATCAAATAGAAGAATCCGATGTTGCTGATATTAAGATGTTACTGCGAAGGATGTAAGATATTAAAACGGAAGGGAGAGACACCAGAAAAAAAGAACGGAAACGCTGAGAAGAGGGCGGAAGGGAGAGACGCGCTGAGAAGAAAGAAGAGCAACGTAGATAAGAAATGAAATGTGGAAGTGAAGAAGACTGTTCAATTCACGAGTCACGTTTCTCGTAAATCATTAAAGATAATTTAAACTTTTTAATTTATTTCAGATTAGTTTTTATGATGTAATCCAAATATTCTTAAATAAAATGATATAAAATTAGATTTTATACTTTATTTAATTAAAAGATTATTTTTTAGTAACATGTTTATAAAAATAACTTATATAATAACTTATTATTATTTACAGTAACAATATTAATAAAATATTATAATATTATATTTATATTCTTTATAGTAACATTTATATAAAAAACTGTTACTGTAAATATAAACTTGATATAATAACATTTTAGAAAAACATAACTATAAAAATGTTACCACAAATCATTAATAATGTAGTGATACTGATATCAGTAAACACATTACAGTACTCCTATGAAAGAGATTACTATATAAATCTAAAAAGGCAAAATTATCATATAAATTTCGAAGAAATCACTTCGAGTGTAGGTGCAATTTGTTCTTATATATTTTCATCCTATCTCTATATGTTCAAGTCTCACGCCTCTTAAAAAAAAGTGTCATTAAGGTAAAAGAGGCAGAGTCTCTCTTCATTTATTGAAAAATGTACATGCATCATAACACATGGCTATAGTTTATTAGTTTATGTTATCCCTTAATTATTTATCATCATGTACATATCTTTTTGTATCTTTCTGTTACAAGATCGTTCAGGATCAAATCCTTTTGTAATATATATCAGGATAATTATGTATTTCTGGCTTTTTTGGTACTTGTGGTCCTAAGGCACAGATTGTGATGTCCTCTGTTGCCTCCTCCTCATCCTCCACTAATACAACGTGAAGATTGACCAAGATTTATGTCAATCGGTCTCGCACTAGGATCATGTCTCTTAAAGAACGTCTTTCCTCCATCACCAAAAGTGATTCTAATGTTTGTGACTATTTGCACTTTATTTGCTCCATAGTTGATGAACTTGCACTTATTGGTCATTCTGTTTATGATCTTGATCTTGTCATTGTGGCCCTAGATGGTCTTGGCCCTGCTTATCATGAGTTTTGTTCAGCAATATACACTCATGACACTCTGCTGTTGTTTGACAAACTTGTTGACTATGAAATTTTCCTTCAATGGTAAGAGCGACAACAATCATCCTTCCGTGTTATTGCTAACCATGTTTCTAGTTCATCTTTCTCTCATAGCTGTTACAAACGTCTAATGTCGTCCCTTAGTAGAGCATCTCCTGTTCGAGGTAACCCATCTAGTTCTCATCCATATAACTCTTCTCCTGGGTCTCCCCTTATTTGTCAATATTGTGATTGTCGTGGTCACACTGCTAAGACTTGCTACAAATTACATGGTTATCCTTTTAATCATTCTCATCGTCAAGTGTTAGGTATTCAAGTGTGAGTCTAAGTCTCACATTGGTAAGAATGAGAAAGTTGAGCAACACATAAGAAAGAAGACCCATAAACCTAATGACTTAAGGTTTTGGGTTGAAGGTGGTGTCATTCCCTTATATGTGGTGTGACTCAGTTCTCATTGTTTGAGATCTCCTTGGTGTTTCCCCCTTGGATTTTCCCAACAAGTGGTATCAGAGCCCATGGTTTGCAGCTTGGACGAGTACAGTTTGATCCCTATATTAAAAGTCTTCCTAATGGAGGTTTTAGACAAGCGTGTCTCGTATAAGTGTGTGAACGGGGGTACAAGTAAAGGGTCGTTTGCTTCCGCTCGAGAGTAAGTGTATTAATGTGGAAGAGGGACTCTCACTTGAGGGAGAGATTGTTAGGTATTCAAGTGTGAGTCTAAGTCCCACATTGGGTAAGAATGAGAAAGTTGAGCAACATATAATAAAGAAGACCCATAAACCTAATGCCTTGAAGTTTTGGGTTGAAGGTGGTGTCATTCCCTTATATGTGATGTGGCTCAGTTATCATTGTTTGAGATCTCCCTAGTGTTTCCCCCCTCGAATTTTCCCAACATCAAGCAAATACGGATAACAAGGATTTTGACTCTGAACCATCTTGGCTTTTGGATTCTGGTACATCTCATCATGTCACTAAGGATCTTGCTAGTTTGCGAATGCTAAGGGACTCACCATCACTCACAGTGGTTCAACTTCTCTTCCCACTTCCTCCTTCCCGCTTCACTTAAATAATGGTTTTTATTTTTTTTATGTTCTTGACATATTTCAAAATCTTCTTTCTGTTTCCTAATTATGTCAAAGCAACTTTGTATCCATTTAATCTTTCCCATGGCATTTTCAGGTCAAGGATTTGAGCACAAGGGCGATCCTATGATGCAGAAAGAATGACAACAATGTGTACAAGATTTCTTGACTACCTCCTCATCCCCAATCCCATCATATTCACTGTCACACCTCCCTCTCCACCTGGCATAGTCGCTTAGGGCATCCCACATCTTACATCCTTCATCATGCACTTAATGCTAATGTCATTCCATTTTATTTATCACTTGTTCAGTGTTTAGATTATTTAGCGAATAAAAGTCACAAATTACCCTTTTCTAGGTTCACTTAGTCTAGTAGTGAAGCCTTAGAATTAATTTATTCATATGTAAGGGGTCCTACACCTTCATCTTCAAAAAATGGTCATTTTTATTGATCACTTTTCAAAATATGTGTGGCTTTATCCGACTAAACATAAATATGATGTTTCTCATATTTTTTCAATTTTCAAATCACTTGTTGAAAATCAATTAAATACAAAAATTAAAACTTTTTACTCAGACAATGGTAGTGAATATATTAAATTGGGGTTTTTCTTTCAAACTCATGGAATATCACACTTAACAACTCCACCTTATACCCCAAAACACAATGGACTTTCTAAAAGAAAACACCGTGACTTAGTTAAAATTGCTCGTTATCTTCTCCACCATGCTTTATGCTCTTGAAACTGTAGCTTATCTTATAAATTGCATGCCCACACCTAGTTTAAACATGAAGTCACCTCTCAAGTCCTTATTTCACTCCTTATCAAATTACTCTAAGTTACATACCTTGGGATGTCTCTGTTTTCCTTTGTTGGTCTTATACGTTATAACAAACTTCTCCCAAAATCTCAATCATGTGTCTTCTTAGGTAACAACTCATCTCAAAGTGTTTATTTGTGTTACAATTTTAAAATTGAAAAATTATATACTCCAAAACACGTACACTTTATAAAAAATATTTTTTTTTTTCACTTACAATCATGTCTTCTTTCCAACATCATCATTTTTATATATTGAGCACATATATCATTTGTATATACAAATATATATGAGTATATACATAAATTATACAAGGATTTGTTTCTGAATAATTATAATAGAAAGATACAAAAAGATATGTATATAATAACAAATAATGAAAAAATAACATAAAACTATAAGCTATAATTAAGGAATAAGATAAGTTATTATAATTATGGGATTACATAAACTATTATTAATGATGTGTTATGATTACATTATAAGATTACGTAAGCTATAATTAATGATGTTTTTGATGAATGGAAAAAGAGCCTACATAAAAATACATGTTAAGTTATAAGTTATGTAAGTTATGTGGTGTAAAATTAGAAAATACATATAAGAGTATTGATATCTTTAACAAAATAACTATTTGAAATCACTTAAGAATAATATTATATTGGTATAAATGAATAATTAATGAGTTAAATAAAATTGCTACTTTATAGAATTCATTATTCTAATTTAAAATAGTGATATATATATCATTATTCTAATTAAGACCATGAAGACAAAGTAAAATCACATGAGATGCAATACGAATATATATTAAAAAAAATATATAAATATGAAAGGAGTATGATATCGATATTAGAGTGATGGTTGTCTAATAAAAAAGATAGGACCAAAAATTGTACTTATTAAATTAAGGATTGTCATATTAAACTATGAATAATTTAATTTATATTTTAATTATTTACCTTCATTTAATATTTGGTTAGTAAATGTAAGTTGTCATTGTTTAAAGAAAAGTTGGGTTCAAAGTATTTTTCTCCCTTAAGCCAATTTGAGAGTCTAACAAGCAACACATTATCATCCCTTGTGAATGTTATCAAACCACAAGGACTTAATAAATATATATATATCTTCATCACAAATTAAACATTTTATTTAATTTTATTTTTATTAATTAAAATTAAAACTGGCTACAAATATTCAAATTAAAGATCGATAAAAAGGGTTTGGATGAAAACTGAAACAAAGTGCGCATCCGGGGAATCGAACCCCGGTCAGTACCGTGGGAGGGTACTATGATACCACTACACCAGATGCGCTTGTTGAAGCAGAACCCGAATATTGTTTCTAAAAATCAAAGTGTAACGTACCAAACAAGTCCTTAAAATGTCTATTAGGTTTAATCACTTACATGTTATTATTTTGGTTCATAAATATATTTTAATACTATCACCTTAATATTTACATAACCTTTTTATGCAAAAAAAAATTATCATATAAATTATTTAAATACTTTTTTTCTAATTGAAAAACCGTTTTGAAAAATACCCAAATTCTTATATTGAAGTTTTGTCCTTTAACTTTTCTTTTTTATCTTTAAGTACTTTTGTAAGACTTAAACTTCTAAGAGAATCGTTTAGAATTTATTTAATTTTATCACAACCTCTTTGGTGAAAAAATATTAATTTGTATTAGATTTATTCAACTCTAACAATGCTGGGATTTTAAAAACCCAAAGGTAGATCCATCTACTTTGTGGATTAACAACAAACGAGTGATAAAGATGGGTTCATCAGCCACCATTGATAAACCCACTTTCATGTTGCTCTAAAAACTTTCTCTTAATATTTCCATCAGTTGTATAAACATACATTATTCTGTCACTATTTTTAATCAATGTGTAACTCGAATTATTTTCAGTTAAAAAAATTAAATTAATTATCAATTTTATCCCTCATGTATTATTTTTTTTTAAATTAACGTATTCATAAAGTATTGAACATTCCTCAGTTTAACCCCTAAAGTACTATTTATTTAAAATGATATACTTTATCTTTTTTAGAAAGTCTTTTTTAAGATTAAAAAAAAGACCTTGTATAAGTTTTGGTTGAATACCGTATCTTCATCTACATTTACTGTTAATGATGTGAAAAATGTAATTATTCGTGTGTGTCAGTGCTCAGAGTTTCTAGTGTGTACATTTTTATTGGAGGAAAATGTTGCTAGAGAGAAAACAATAAATTCATTAAATAAAAGCTGATTTAGAGATAAATTTATTTAGGTTATTGAATAATAAAAATGATCAAATCATTATATAAACTGGTTTAGAAATTTTAATTTTCTAATTATATTTTATCATTAGTAAATAAATTTATGAATTATTTATTAAATCAGTCTCTAATGATTTATTTTGAATTTAAATTCTAATTTAGTCTCAAATTCTTTAAACGAAAAGACATTAATTTAATATTTAAAAATATTTTTTCTTCTAGTAAAATAATGAATAATTATAGTATTCAATAAGAAGAAAAATAAATAAAATTGAAAAATATAATTGTCAAAATATGTTTTTTTTATTTAAATTTTCATTTTATATAATATTTTTTTTCTTATATTTAAGGCTTAATTTTATTGTATTGATAAATATATCACCCTTTTCTCTTAGTAGTTATAATTTTTTTTTCCAAGGTATTCTTTTGTCTCCTATAAATAATTTTTAAAATTTTTAACAATTCACTTAACTTTACAAAAGTGTTTTTTTTTATGTACATGCTTGAATATTTGTTGAAGATATCATTCACTATCGATAATCAACCACTCAACATTAACTTGCATATTTTTTTATTTGAATACTTGAGTCGAGGATATGACTATCCTGTTTTGTGGGCTACTATGATTTATGTTTTTAAAACAAGTTTCAAAATTATGTTTTATTTGGTAATACTCACACTCTCTTGGACTTGTGAGGTTAATTTTTTTTATATACCATTATTCTTCTTTTTTATCTTTAATATGTTCTTCCTTTTATTTTAATTATTATCTTTTATTATATTGATCTTCTTATCTGATTCATTTATTTAATTATAGGTTTGTTTATATATATATCTTTTCAGTTTTAAATTTAGTTGTTCTACTCTACACATAATATATATTTCAATCTATAAATAGATTATTTTATTTCTTATTATTGTTTTAATTATATTTGTATATTAAGTTGCTATTATGGTTAGTATGGTAATGTGTTTCCTCTGTTTAAATAAAATTCAACATGCTAAATCAATCTTATGGAACACTGTTTAATATAGACTTCGTTTTACTTGCAGCACTGAAGGAGTAATATTTCTGTCTAAATCTTGTAAAACATAGTCAAAATAACAGTTATATAACATCATCTTCTAAACATTTAGATTATTTTTCTAACAAATATATATATAACTAATCTATAATCTAGGATTTTGTGCATGCCAGACATTTTATATCCTTCATGTCTCTTACTATTTACACTCATTATTACTTCTTAAACAATCTTGAACATACAAACTCAAATTAACTAACTAAACAACTAAAAAATATATCTAAATAGTTACATGTAACCTATGATATAGATTTATTAAACATAACTATTGAACATAGTTTTGCAGATCTCTTATCATAACAACCACCCCTTACTTTAAATACTTTTACTTGAATATTATATTGTATAAATTTTTGACAAAGTTTCAATAGAATGAAACAATTAACAAATATATTTAATTTTAAATCCAATAAAAAGGAGGAAATAAGCTTAATAATTAAATCAAACAAAACTTCCAACAAACAACAACTAAATCAAACCTTAAACTCTCTAGGGTATGCCACCAAACTACACATTTTGTTCTCATATCTTCTGTCAATTTTGATTTGTCTTCTTTACTTAATAAACCACTAGATGCCTGTATGTACAATATTTCTTGCACAAACATAGCTTATACATTAGATAGTAATAAAAAATCATTCCTGAATCAAACCTGGAACCTTCTTGAGTATGTCATTAGACTAGCTTGACAACACATTTGTTTTCGTATCTTCTGTCAAACTTTATTTGTCTTCTTCATCTAATAAATTACTAGACATGTCCTTGTATGCATAATATTTCTTACACAAACACAACCTATACATTAGATTTATAAAATGAAAATCATTTAATTAATGTGCACCCTATTAACCAGCATAGACAGATGGAAGTAGTAATCCAGATTTTACATTTGTAATTTTAAATTATGTTACTCATTTTATCGTTGTTTTACAATGTGTTTGTTATATAGATAATGTATTCCAGAATTTAACTATTATAAATATGGATTGCATATACCATATTTTAACTACTAACCTTTAGCATTATACAATTAACATTATACAATCTGTAATTACAAGGAATATAAATTTTTCTTATGCAATACATTTCTTAATTGTCCAAATAATTATGTATATTCAGAAGTATGTTTCGAATTAATAATTATATTATGCATTTTACTTTTTCGTGAGTTTAATTAAATCCATTGATTTAAGTTATGATACGGATAATATTAGTATTTAGTTAGCTATTTTTTTCGTATTAGAAAATTCATGATATAAGTATTGTAACTATAAAGTCTAAATAACAAGTTTAAAGTACTGACATTAATAATATAATCTATTTATAATATATATATATATATATATATATATATATATATATATATATATATATATATATATATATATATATATATATACTTTTATACATAATCCAAAAATAGTTTCAAATCATAATTGTTATGTTAATTAAAAAGGTCAAAGTGGTAATTTTACATAAAAAATAAATACCTCTTATGCTAGTTACAATACTTTTCCTACATCACCAATTGTTACACATTTTTTTTCATCAATCCAAAAAATAATAATAACGAACAATTCAAACTATACACTCATTGCCAAAAGAACAGTATAGAATTTGGTAATACATTTTCTATCCGTAATAAAAAATAAATTACTAAAACAAATATTTAGGATATAAAAACGCTAATACTATTTAGTTTAAGCACATATAGACATACAAACATATAACTTTTAATACATTTATTAGAACAAGAATTAAGTTAAATTCTAAGTATACTTAGGAGTGAAAAACATTACTGGAATATATAAATTGTAATACTTTAATTTTGTGTTGAGTTGCAGGCAAAGGATCTAACAACATAATTGGTGATGGAGAAATAGGAGGGGAACACTTGAGAGAATAAACACAATGAGAAAAGAGTCCTACTCACGTAAGGGAACGATATCACTTTTAATCCAAAACCTTTAAGATATTGAGTTTGTGAATCTTCTTCCTTATATGTTGCTCAACTTTCTCATTTTTACTCAATGTGAGATGGACTAGACTCATATTTGAATACCTAACACAGAACGCGATTTGCGGATAAAATAATATTAATATGTTTGACATATTTTAAAAAATTAAGGCATTTCCTACTATTCACTTTTGTGTCTGGAAAGTTTAGATAAGGTGACTACAAGGGCATCTTAATGGGAAAAGATTAAATTTTGCTGATATAATGTGTGTTTTATGCAGATAAAAAAAGAATCAATTAGTCATTTATTCTTCACATGCGAGGTGGTATGTTCTTTTCGAAATAAATTAGATAAATGGATAGGGATGGTATCGGTTCACCACTTTTCAACTAAGCAATACTTTCTTGGGTATGAATTAATTGATTTTAACAAGAAGCTTAACTAAGTATGGAGATGTATATAGGTGACCTATGTATGAAACATTTGGACTTGTAAAAACAATGTCTTATTTCAAAACCTAAAGTTTGATGCAGTAGAGGTATTTACCTTTATCTAGATCAAAACTTGGATTTGGATTAATAAGAAGTGTTGAAATGTTTCATTTACATATTCTGATTAGTGTCTTAACCCTGTAGAATGCATCAAAAATTTAAGCTGAAAACGTTTCTAGAAAATTTTGGTGATTGCGTGGAATAAAGTGATTGTTGTTGTTTTGTCAATTTTTGGTATGTCTCTTTATTTTGTTGCAACCTGATACAAATGTTGAATTTATAGAATTTAGTAGTAGAGATGTACAACATTGCACACATTGTGCATATATTATGCCTAACCTGAACTGTGATATATTGTTACTATTAATCACACTATCAAGTTGTATGGCTTAGATCTGTTCTTTTGTGACTTTGTAGGGTTATAGGAGCATGATGAAGCTATACTGCACAAGAGATAGAACAGAACAAGAACAACTTGTATTTACAGAGGAGAACTTGTCCAAGCGCTACAAATGAGAGTGACAGGTTGAGATTATTTTTTAAGCTCACAACTTCACTAAACGAGCCTTCTTCCTAGTGTAGGAAGAAAATTACATCAATCTGTACATTAATTGTGAATTGTCACAACTATGCATAGGGGTCATATTTTTTATGAAACTCTATGATGGAGTAAAGAAAGAATGATTCAAATATGTTGAGTTTGATGTTGTTAACATAGCAGTCATAAATCCACTAGTACATTTTCCTGACATCAGATCAAAGTAATGTGTCACTTACTTTTTAAGTGAATTTTTACTCTCAACACAAAAAGAGTGAGAATAATAGATTGTGCGTCTTTGTCATTTGGAATTTTGATTTATTTTGGGTGGTTGTTTGAGTACTTATTTGTGTTTTGTTTTTGGTGAAATTTCATCCTCTTGTTCCTCTCATCATTGGCACCAATATGATATTTTTATAATTTATTTCTTTCACTATTTGAATATGCTCTATTTACCTGTTGAACTTTTTTACTATTTACCTGTGAGTAGAACATTTGTGAGGTTATTTTGTAGAAGTGATTTATACTTTTTGATATTTTATAGTGGAGATTTTATCTGGACTAGGTCATGTGATTTTTATCCATCTCATTGGGAGTGGTCTTCTCTCTCTTGTGTATTTATTAATTTATTTATTTGTTATCTAAAATTTGAATTTTATAGATTATGGTTTATTACATTTTTCTTAATTCTCTTAAATAGGAAAGATTTTATTTTTCACCATATGATTTGGATAATTTTTTTTTTCAGTACATAACCTTACCTTTCTTATCATTCCATTCCAAACCGTATGATAGATTGATGTTAAAATGTATTCTAAATTTTTTTCTCTCTTCTATACCCATACACCTCCCACTTTATGCTCTTATTTTGTCCATCTCCCATATTATCCTCTCATTTTGGGAAAATTCTGAAAGTATACCATTTAACAAATGTCTCCATTCATTTTCCGATTTTTTTTTTTTCATATTATGAATTCTACCTATAATGCTTTCATTATGCATCATTTTACAAGTCCATTTAAGTGTAACAATGATAACAAGTGACACAAATAAATACCACATGTATAACAACTTTGTCCTACGCCAAACAAATAACACATTACATATTTTAGATAAAAGGAAAAAAAGTAATAAAAATAGAATTTATTTTTAGATTAAAAAAAATGAAAACTTGATGAGATTTGGAATATATAATCAACATCTCCTACACAATATCTTTTCTACAAAGCATATATTCCCTCATTTTAGCTTTTGCTTTTCCGCCAATTTCTTTATACCTGTGAGCATAAGCTCTTTGATAATTATGTTTTTGACATTTGGCAGCTCATATAAAGAAATCATATGCCCTTTTGTTCTGATTCCACAGATCAGAAGGAGACATCATCCACTGTGACAAATGACAACTTCATTTTACCATTTAGTTTGGGGCGTCTTAGTTGGCATCCTCAAAACACGGTTTTCATGATGTTTATCTTACGAATCAAATCTCATCTGAAATATAGGAATTTCAGCACAATCTTCTTTTCAAAAAATCTCTATACTTTCTGAATAAATTCCACTTCAACAATTTCCTGTGCATGTTTCTGGCATTGCACTTTTTGTCTGTTCCAAACTTTGCCTGAATAACACTTCTCCCTTTCCCTTCTTTTGGAATATGCAAATATATATAGGACCATTTTATGGGTTTATGCACAAAATTGGTGTATTTAGTTTTCAAATTTGTTAGAATAGATTATTTTTTAAGATAAAGATGGATATGGGATAACACTTCAAAACGATGAAATCATATTTTAAAATATAACTCTTGCTTTTCATTTTTTTTTTAATTTATGAACTATCCATTATCATATGAATTTTATTATATTTTTATTGTTTTCTAAATTAGAAGAGATACATCTATACCACTATTTTTTAATTTAAAAGTCGTATTCATACATATGACTTTGTTTATTTTTTAAAAATTTGGTTATAGTTGGCATATTTAACGATTAATCAACAATTTTATTTTAAAATAATGATATTTTTTAAATACAAACATAAATTATAATAATTTTTTTAATGATAGGCACGCTAAATAATACATCAACTTTGCATTGAAAAAAAGCTTTTCTATATATTTTTTTCAAAGTCTTTTTTTTTATTATTTATCAGAATCGTTTAAATTTTGAATCGATCAAATAATTGAACAACGAGGACCAAGTAAATTTTTTCACTTTTTTAAGAATTGCCAAATATTACGCACATTGTAGGAATATTTATAAATATAAATTAAATGTTAAAAATATGAAGTTTAAAATTAAAACACGATAGTTTAATTAGCAGAGATGATTCTATATGTTGATAATACAAATATTAAAATTAAAATTATAGGAAATTATTTTTTTTTAACTGAAATATCAAGAAATTATAATATTTTTAATAGTAACATGTACAATATTATATTTAGTGTTATTTTGAAGAAAATCCGATATTAATAATTATAGAAATTAAAAACCAATCAGAAAAATAATTAAGAAAAATATAAATGTTATATAATTGAATAACCAATAAAAGAATTTTGATATCAAAATTTAAACTTGTCCATTAAAAAAAAATTGTTTTTTTTTTTAAAAAGTAGTATTCACGAATATGATTTTCAGTTTTTAAAAAAATGTGTAGAAAAAAACAAAAATTGTATATATGCATGTTACTTTCAATTTTCCTTAAAAAAAAAAAAAACCAAAGTCGTATGTTAATTACCACTTTTAATCTGAAAAAAGAAATACCTAAAATGATATACGACTTCTTCATAAATTAAAAAAAAAATGCGTTTTAAAACATAAGTTAACTTACCCACTTTTGCAAAAATTTCTCATTTTAATAATTATTTTGAAAGAAATACGCCAATTTGATGCATAAACCTATTTTATGTGGATAAACATTATGTATACATGACTGATCAATCTTTTTTATTATTATTCAGGATACTTTTATATAAATATTTTAACTTTCTTTTCTTTCACTTTTTATAGTGAACGGCCTAAAAGGTTATTTTTTTTTTATTTATTTCTTCTAATTGTTATTGCATGAGGAGGCGAAACTTCGTGAATAAAACCAACATGTTAAATTTGTCCAAATATACGTGCATCTTGTGTAATGCTTAAATTGTCTCAAATGCAGTTGATGCTACACTTAATTTATAAACTTAATGAATTTATTAAAATTTACCTTTATAATGATGAGCAAACTTAGCATATAACCAAGGATAAGATATCTCCTTAATTTCAGTATGATCTGTTACTCTTTTCATCTTAACTTTTTTCATGTGCGAGTAAAAAACGTATAACGTTTACCATAAAGTTTATTTGAAGGTCTATATTTTGATTTTTAAACATACATTTTCTTTAACTTTATATACCTTTAAAATCACATTATTGTATTAAAAACTAAAAAGCCATAACATAAATTTTAGTTGTGTATTTAAACAACATGCATTGTAAATGGTGAAATAATCCTTTTAAATGTCTAAATTCTAATTTATTTATTTGATAAGGTTTTTAAAATAATTTATTTGTTATACATAATTGTGAGACAGAGACAATACATATTTTAGGTTAGATATTCTGATAAGTCCCTTGCACCTATCAAATACCTCAATATCTATACAGAGTGGAGATATAACTGTTTATCAATTATCTGAGCATTTTTATTTAACTTTTTTTATTGGTCAAGAAAACTTTTTCATTGGTCAGAAATTAATATTAAAATCCATACTTAAATAGTAGAGGAACAAAGTGTTCAGTAATGAGTATTTTTTAAGAACCCTTGTATCTTTATTCCAATTATTGAGGATGGCAGCTATTGTTTTTATTTCTTCATTGTATTTTTTTTTTTTATGTTTTATATTTTTAATTTAAATATTTAAATATTTTTGTGGATAATTGTCCCTGTGTTATCCAAAACGGAATCTTGAGACTTACGATCGAGACAAGAGACACGTGGCCCAGAAACACGCGACTAACTTTTCTCATGGTGACGTCATTTTAATGTAGAATTTGTAAATAAATCAATTTAAAATGCATTTTAATTACGTTTAATTTCAGTTCAACTTATAAATCAATTACTACAAAATCATTTAAACTTGATCACAAATTTAAAAGTATACCATTATATAAAACATTAAAAAAAAAGTCTTTTTTCATTATTTTAATTTTTTGGGGAATATATGGAGAAAGCTTTTTATTTGTATATAAAGCCCCACTATCATACCCTAAGGTTCTAATATCTTACTCTCTCTGATAAAGAGTAGGATGAAACCTCACATCTCCGGCGAAAGCTCTCTGGCCAATGAGTTGAGGAGATCCGTCGGCGAGAAGCTTCATAGCGTTGATGAGGCGGCGGCCACGGTGGCAATTGCCGCCGACGCTGCCAAGCAAGGTAGGTTTCTAATGTATAATCAAGCGGAGAGACGACGTAGGAGGAGCCACCGTGCAGAAGACCCCATAAGAACCTTGATGTTCTTGGGGTCTATGAATCACACATGAGAACTTAGATTCAACTTGCTGTTGAAAAATGAATACCAAAATTCATTTCAATTGTCACACATATGTGTATAGATGTATATATTGGTACTATGTTAATAAAGCAGCGATGTAAAAACATCTCAACCTTCATGTCTACAACTACAAGTATCTTATTTCAGATTGTTTTGTTTTGAAACTCTAAACCAAAAATACCAGCCTAATATATATGTTTATATCTGTATATGTAGTTTAAAACTTCTCATTTCATTGGATCTTATGATGTAATTATATGAGATCTGGTATATATAGTTTATGCAGAACCTATTATTATATATAATAAGATATTTTTTTTATATATATACTGTCAGAAGCTTGTCGCCTGACACTCTCGGGGCTAGAACATATTTTCTTACAAGTTTTAAATTGAAGTACAACCTCAAAAGTGAATAAACGTAGACCATAGATATCGAAAGGAAATTATGAATAAAAACTCATTCATGAGCATGTTTTATGGTATGATCATCAACTATTGGTGAACAATACGTAACTATTGCTGACTCAAATATTAATTAATAAAACAAAAAATATGTTTATCTATTTTTTTCGTGATATTAGACTCCTTATATTAATCAGGTGAATTAACTTCAATAAGAGAAATTTCGTTCCAGAATAATTTGATTTCAATCATAAATGATCGATATATACCATTTTATATATATATATTTCATACGAAGAGATAAGAAACTAATAAGGCACTTTTTGACAAAAAGAATAATCCATTGATAGTTTTTTCTTTTCTGTTGAGAATTATTTTCAGTAAATTAGATTAGAGATCAATTTTGTCAACAGTATTATAATTTTCTCTATATAGATTGTCCACTGCATAGATGTCTTCACAAATTGAGTGCAGTATCAAACGATAATGGTAACTCGTCTTGTTTACTAAGTTAGATAACAAAAATTATTACTAACAGAATTTTGTAGCAAAAGTTTATTTTGAATTCGTCTTGTTTACTGACAAAAATTATATATATATATATATATATATATATATATATATATATATATATATATATATATATATATATATGTGTGTGTGTGTTTTTTTGTTAAAGCTTATTTATGAGCGTTATCATATATTTAGAGATTTATTTGTATTTAAGAATGCAAATGAGAGTTCAAACATAAACTACCTAATTTTTGACAACTGTAACAATCACTGTTACAAATTATGGTCATTACAAAAATAAATTTTGTATTTATAAAAAAACAGAAAGAATAAAGATTTGTTGGGTATTAACATATCATTGTTGTTTTACTAATGCATCTAATATTGAAAATAAAAGAAAAAAATTATCTCAAAAGAGAATTATGACAAATCTTAAATCCAAACAATTTTTCATTTCTCTCTTGTGTTTATACTATGTTTAAAAACATGATGGACTCGTTAAAGTATAAAATGAAAGATGATGCAAATAATACAAATACACACAATAATAGAGAGTATATGTTCACACCAGTAAAATGGACAAAAAGGATGAGCCTTTGAGAATACCAACCCAACAAGTGCAACATCTAAATTTTCATCCAGAATCATCTATTGATTCTCCTCCCTTCACCTTTAACAACCTCAAGAAACTGCAAACTCGATATGATACAGTAGAACATTTCCTAATAGTTTACATTTACCATGACAGAAGCAACTACTGAATATACAGGAAATCACATAGGTAGAGGCATCCACCAAAAAAATCCCAGTGGCTATATATGTGTAACCTTTCAAGCATGCAATTGCCTCAGGTACTCCTTATCCCATCTCATTTTTCCATTCATTTTCCAACTTGTCACCCTCACGTCATGCTTATTCACTATCAATTACACACACTTCTCAACCACACACATACCTAGAAGCTAGGAAACACGAATGTTGGAATAATGCCATGAACTTTGAATTAGATGGTATTGAAAATAATGGTTTATGGATAACAATTGATCTACCAAAGAATGTGAATCTGATTTGGCAACAAGTGGGCATAGAAAGTGAACATAAAGGAGATGGATCTATCGAAAAATATAAGGTTAGATTAGCCACCAAAGGCTACAATCAAGTGGAAGGTTTAAATTTTTTTTACACCTTTTCACCAATTGTCATGCTTATAACTGTAAGAACCTTGATGGCTATAACTTGTGCCTACAATTGGTGTCTATACCAAATCGATGTAAACAATAATTTATTTAATGGAGACAGCATAAGGAAGAAAAATTGGCGGTAGAATTAGTTGACGCACGAGACAAGTGATCTGGAGATGATGGAAATCAAGCGCAACACTTGAGAAAGTAAGCATAACTATAAATGGAAAAATTATGAGTTGAATTGAGCATGAAAAATGACATCTAGTTTTCCCTTAATATATTCTTTTTCTCTCTGATTCTCTATAATCTCTTTGACTAATTTTCTTTTAAGCAGTAAGTTTTTAATTTAAAATCCTTTAGTTATATGTGAGTCTAAATTCTTTGGTGCATGTGAGTATGAAGTTCATATATAGAATGTTGAGTCTCATGCTTTTCAGTTGTATGATTGAGTCCAACAATCTTCAACTGCATTTTGAGTTTGTGGTTTGTCAAAATGTTGGACACTTTTTATCTATTTGATTGAAACTTTTAATTGGGTTTGAGTTTAAGGTTCTTCAATTGTATGATGAGCTTAACATTCTTACTTGAAATGATGAGTATAGAGTTTTTATCTGGTATGTTGACCTACGGTTCTAATTATCTGTTTAATTAGAGCTTTTCTTTGATTTTAAATCTTAAAATAATGTATAATAATTTCTAGTTTTGAAATGAAAAATTTTATAACATGAGATAGGAATATTTTAAAAAAAACGTAAGGAGATAATTATATTTTTTTAGTATTTATTTGCTAGTAGAAAAGGTTTCTCTAAATCACTAAATGAAAATATTGTTTAAGCTACTCGCTTTTTATTTAATATCTAGAATATCTAGTTCTAATACATATGCTTAAAGAGAAAGTTTCATCTAAGTTGCTAAATAGAGTATCGTCTGAGTCACCGGAACAAATATAGTTTTATATGATATTCACACTCAACGGAAAAATAAATGCGTTAAAAGGAGGTATAATATTGATCTTACATATGTTAGGTGAATTCTAATGAGTTAATATCACCATTCATATATATATATATATATATATATATATATATATATATATATATATATATATATATATATATATATA
>Ga0209489_101403_pt1 | contig 49409 bp, 28 predicted proteins | sample SiratrowhiteBW_FD_187527 | JGI IMG/M metagenome (GOLD analysis project Ga0209489, IMG submission 187527) | Root nodule microbial communities of legume samples collected from California, USA - Siratro white BW (SPAdes) (version 2) | ecosystem: Host-associated > Plants > Roots > Nodule | place... | reverse complement strand
ATATATATATATATATATATATATATATATATATATATATATATATATATATATATATTAAAAAAAGACTTTATAAAGATTTAAGAAAGTGAGTCTGAAAATTTTAAACAAGTAACTTTTGGATGCATGTCAACTAATTTGATTATAATTCTATTTATAAAACACTGCCACATTAAATTAAGAAGATCTCATGTATGATATAAAAACACCATATAGACTATTTTTTTATCATACATTTGGAAATAGAGCCTCCAACTGAAAAATAAGAAAAAATATCAACAATTTAATTTCCTAAAATTAACATTTAAACATCTATACAACATGATAAATATTCTATTACCCAATTACACAATGTAACTACATGTACTAGTTCATGAAAACTATAAACAATGACTTTGTTCACTACTTCATACATAACAAAATATAATTCGCAAAAATAATATAATAGATATGAATTGTGCATGTCGGAACAATGAATTAAGTATTTTTTAGCCGCATCTATCCAATAGTTAATGCTTTTGATTTGCATAAAAGATACACATTTTTCTCACATAACCATCTCTTTATATAATCTACACGACATTCATGTCTGCATTGAAGAATTCCAATATCCTCTTCATTTTTATATTCATCCTGTGAAATTATGTTAGAAAAAAAGAGTAAAATGTGTTTCTAATAATAAAACTCAAATGAATAACTCCCATCTAATAAAAACGACAGACAAACTAGTACCCTACATAATAATGCATATGATGGATCATAATATATAGATGATGCTAAATTTGATACCAGACATATTATGCAAAGATCAATTTTTTATTCCTCAGAAGTTGATCGCTCTAAGTTATTAGGTAGTAGATAAGTTTTCGTGTGTTGCAATAATTTCTTCTAACAAACTCGTATGTACTTGGACAATCTATTCACTTAACCCAAGCAACTCCAGTTGTTGAATTCTGAAGAGTTAACAAATTAAAGTTATCATAATCACTAAGGTTTTGACATCTAAGGTTTTGGCATGTACTTCATAGTCAATCCACATTCATAGGAAAATACATCAAAACATAATAGACTTGCCTCATATGACATGTAGTGAATGTCTAAATGCATATCACTATGATGGTTGTAAAAAAAAAAGAACTTCTTCCATAGGAAAAGACAACAATATGTAAGAAAGAAATTCTAAGGACTATGAAATAACAAAAGTAAAGAGAATGACATATTACATCATCTTTAAAATATAAATTGAAATAAAAAATTGCTCTTAAATTATAATTCAACCAATAGTCGAGAGATTAGAATGACTTTGAATTTAAAGAATACTCGTATTCTACTTTTCAAGATTATAATGTCTTCAGTAAAATTCAATTTGTTGACTAGAATAAATTATAGTGTGTTGTCACAAATAAACCAATATAAAAATATCTATTGCTCAATTCAACAATGTAACTACATGTACTAGTTCATGAAAACTGTAAACAATGACTTTATTTACTACTCCAACAATGTTAGCTATAGGTAAGACTTCATATATAACAAAATATGAATAACATAATAGCTTAGAAGTATACATGTAAGAACAATGAATTAAGTGTTTTTTTTATTTGCTTCTATGCAATAACCAATACTTTTGATTTGCACAAGGGACACACATTTTTCTATATAACCATCTTCTTATACAATCCGCATGGTATTTATGTGTTCACAATGAAAAATTTCAATCTTCTCTTTGTTTATTTTGATTAATAAAAAAAAGATTAAAATGTCTTTTTTTAATAGAAAAAATGATATAAATGGAAGTACTTTAAAGATATTCTAACCCTATTAAAAAAATAAAAAGTAAAATGTTTACATAATTAATGTATTTGATAAAAAAGACAAACAAGCTTGTACCCCCATAATAATGCATTTCATGGATCATAATAGATATAACCTGTATCATGATCTTTCAAGATCCATTCTTGAATTCTCTAATGAATTTATATTAGCACTAGGGAGTTGGAGTTGGAAAACAAGGCCAACACTCAGAAGATCAAATTCATTTACCATGTCAAGAATTTAGAAAAAAATAACACATAATTGCATGACTCTTGAATCAATAATATTTTCCATAAAAAACAAACTTCAGAAACATCATTTCTTGAAGAGAGTAATTGGAGAACTAGCACCAGAACTAGATGAATGTCGTGTCGTATGACATACATGTTATAATAAGCATAGTAAGTAATGAAAATCAATACTATTTCCTCTCACTACCACTATATTAGGCTGAGAAATATTTATCCTTCTAAAATGAGTACTTTCAGAATGAAATTGTTGACTCCCTTCATACATATCACACAGATTTGGCAATAAAATTTAATCTATATATAAAAAAAAAGTGTGAATCAAATCAGTCACTGGACAAGTAATAATTAAAAGTTCAAAATCAAATACAAGATGTGACCATGAACATAAAAATAAAAGACAAACAATGTTCACTGTGGGTGAATGGTAAGGTAAATCTGTTTTAAGTGATAAAAAAGGGCAGACCAAGTCATTCCACTTACCGAAGAATATCAAATTGAGAGCCAATAACAATATTCCACGGTTGAATTACACAAAATTAAGTATCAACAAAAGATAACACAACTTTGTAACCAACAACATCATTTTAACTTATTAAATAAAACTGAAAATAAGGAGAACAAAACCTTACCTCGTTATCAAGTTACAGTTTCTTCTAAGTTTCCAAATCTGGATCCTCTTTGGAAGAAAAAGCAGGTGAACCTACAGAACCCAAAAAGAGTAGGATAATTGTTTTGGCAAGAACTGAAGAATTTTTTAGCAATTGTGTTATTTATAATCTATTGCAACATAGATGACTTATAAAGATGGTAATCTAATTACACTAAAAAAAACTAAAATTATCTATGAATTATTATCCACGGATATGCATTCGTAGGTAAAATCAACATTATTCACAGATTATTAGTTACGGATTATTATTATCCACAAATCTATATTGGTATGTAAATTCAACATTATATACAAATTATTATCCACTGATCTGTATCCATAGATAAATTTAACATGACATATGAGAATATTACCTAGAAAACTATATTTTTAATAATATGACTTATATTTAAATTAATAATATTAATATTATTATTATTATTCACATTAATTTTATTAATATTATTATTAATTTTAATAATATTATGAGAATATTATTCACATTTTAATATGTTATTAAAATTATTATTACTCTCAAATATTATTATTTTTAAGATTTTTTTGTTAATATTATTAAAAGTACTAATATTATTTTATTTTTATTTTTGTTATTAGTATTAATATTGTTATTATATATTATTATTAATATCAAACAACAACAATAATAATAAATATTAATAATATTATTAAGATTATAATTAATGATATTAATATTATTTATGTTAATATTATTAATATTTTAATATTACCCACAGACATAAATTCGTAGGTATTGTTCACGGATATAGATCCTTAGATATTACCTACGAATATAAGTATGTAAGTATTACTCATTAATATAGATCGGTAAGTATTAACCACGGACATAAGTCCTATATGTTCATGGGTAATACCCATAGACCTATATCTGTAAGTAATATTATTATTATTATTATTATTGGTATTATTAATATTATTATCATTAATATTATATTTATCACTATTATTATTACTATTAGTGTTAATATTATTAATATTATTTTTAACATTATTTTTTTATTATTGATAATATATTTACTAAAATTATTTATATTTATTTTAAAATATTTGGATTATTATTAATAATAATAAAATTTTATTAATATTATTTTTATTATTAGTATTAATATTATTAGTAATATTAATATTTTAAATTTTATTAATTTATTATTATTATGAATCTTATTAATACTATTATAATGATATTATTTATATTATTGCTAATATTATTATTGTTGTTTTAAATAAAAATAATATGAATAATAAGAATAAGAGTATTATTATTAACGATAATAAAAATAATAATAATAATAATTTTATTAATAATATTAATAATCATAATCATTAAGTATAATTATAATAAGAAAAATTATAACTATAATTAGATCACATAGTTTGTTGCCTTTTTACACTAAATAAGAATAATAATAAGTAATGAGATAAGTAGAATTATATAAAAGTAATCTTAAAAATTATAAATTTTATTAAAAAAAAATTATGATGAGATTTTTGTCATTAGTTACAGATTTTATGAGATTTTTGTCATTACCTAAATTCAGTCTTTTTTTAGTATTATAATATTATAAGGTCAAGAAAAGGGAAATCTTTACAATTAAACATAATTTAATTTTGAAAATTTAATTCTAAAGATTCAATTTATTTAATCTTGATGCCATTAATTATTATTATTTGTAAATCTACTGTAAAATGGATTATTTATCAAAATAACAAGAGAATAGTTAAAGAGCGAAATGTTTAGGGTTAAAGATAATTTAATTTTTAAAATATAATTCTAAATATTTAACAGGATTTTGGTGTCATTAATTATTATTTGTGACATGAATAACTTATAAAGATTATATATATGTCTAGTTTAATCTCACAAAAGTAGTGACACCATGAGAATCCTCATTCTTTGATCCTTGTTGTCCTGGATGATTTGCTTTATAGATGACTGCGGGATGTTGATTGGCAAAGTAGGGAATGGCTGCATTTCAGAATCTCCGCAGCAGAGAGTGATTTAAAGAGATCTATTGTTTTATTAGTTTTTAAAATTAAATGGAAAACACATGAATACATTGCCAACAAATAACAGTTATTTGACAGCATTAGTAAATGCTCTTGCTAACCTCTGGCCCATGCAACATATGGTTTAAAATAATCAAAACTATAATCAGGTTAATTAAAAAAACTAAATTAAATCTCATACAAATACGAAAATCAAAAGAAAAACTAAGTTAAGCATTAATGTACTTTTAAGGAGAAAAAAAAAAAGCACATAAGGGGCGGATATAAATTGTCCATTCAAAATATTAAGATAATTCAAAAACATCAATTGCCCCTAGATCTAAAATCAGTAGACCTGAGCTTCCTGTAATAACGCTAAGTTTTTTATTACAGATATCGTAAAAAATCATCCTATTTCATACCTTTAAATAGCTTTTAATCGTTTAATTTTTTCTTTCATTACCCAAATATCATTTTCACAAATCCAATATTGTTTTCACATTATCCTAACCTGTCATTAAATCCAATAAAAGTCCACCAAACATCCAAGGTTCCAAATGATTTAAGGCCCCAATCACAATTTGTATGTTTCACAATTTGTCATTTACAAATCTTTATCGAGTAGTTCTGATAATTGGAATTTTCGTGTTGGGTGTTTTTTTTTTTTCATCACAGGTATATCCATTATTTGTGGCTCGAACTGCAGCACGTGCAGGATCCCAGTTACACGGCTTTCCTTAACTTGCTTTCCAAATTCAGGAAGACTAGCTACTTTTATCTCTTTTCTTCTTCCTTTGTCATTTCATTTTATAAATAAAATCAATGTCATTTTAATTATTTTAGTAGGAGTACTTTAAAAATTAAATTGTTTTATAAAAGTGCAGGAAAAGGGTAGAGAGCTGGAGGAAGAATTCGTCTCTAAGAAAATACAATAACCCATATTCCATATACTTAATATCTGCATTTTCTTAGTGGCAAGCCCACAACCAGACTACAATGTTTGATTCGGCCTAGATGTCGCAGTCTTCGTCCACTTCTGTGTAAACTTTTGACTGAGTCAAATTATATATTATTATATTTTTGCGTCACATTATCGGTTTGGTTATTGTAATTTGCTTTTAATTCAAGACAGTTGCTTCCTAAACAAAACAAAATGTTTATTATTATTAAATTTTTTTTTAAAACATCATTAATGTGTTGTTATTTTATATATTAAATAATTTTTTTTTCATATTTATATAAATATCTCTATTATATTTTATTTTTTTAATAATAATAAAAATAATATTATATGTTATTAAAAAATTTATAATTTAATATAATTAATTTTAAAAATTCAGTTTAACACATTATTTTTAAATATTTAATTTTTTATAACTAATTTAATGTTACTTGAAAAAAATATAAATATTTTTTAATATTTATTATATCTTTTTTATTATTTATCAAAAAAATTTGTTAATATTTATAAAAAAAATAAGTTAACAGTTTTTACTTAATTATATTTATTTATGTAAGTAAGAGAGAAAAAAATATTTAATAAATAAATTTTAAAATAAAAGTAACCAAAAGATTATTAACATATTAAACATTTATTAAGTATAAAAAGTAATATTATATAAGAAGCAACTGTCTTAATTTAGTAACCCAAGCTAAACACAATTAGCTTCCACTACATTAGGTTCGTTGGGACAAACACTATTCTAATATATAACTGTCAATCTTCGCTATTTTCAGTTTTTGCTATTTTAAGTCGACTTTTTACTGATGCTATATCCTGTTTGTTTTGTCTGCATACATTATAACATTTAATTTAATTTAGATAGACACAGAGGGTTTTAAGAGAGTAATGAAACAAAACACAATGTGGAGAGTAGTGTGGATTAATATTGTGTGAAACATTTGGATGGTTAAAAATTATGTTATCTTTAAGAATAAACATGTGATGTTGAAGCGGTATTTGTAATAGTGCAAGTTAAGACATGAGATTAGATTTTGTGGAAGCATGGTAAAACTAATTTCACTTTTTCAAATTGGTGTTTTATTCCAATTTTATGCTTGAAATGAGATATTTGATTATGTTTATGTACTACTGTTAAAATTCTTACATCGATTATAAGTAAAACTTTTTAATAATTTATAAATAAATATAAATTTCATCTTACGATTTTATAAGATTTTAAACTTAAAATCTACTTATCAAAAATTAATATATAGGTTTATGTCTTAATATAACTTGCATTGGAATGAATTTCTAAAGAGAATATTAGAAAATTAATTATTGGTGGGGTTTGATGCTTTTATTTTCTCACTGTAGAAATAAAATCTAATAAAATATTAAATGAAATAGATAATAAGTGAAAAGATACAATATGAAAAAACATAATCATATGTAACATGATTAAATTAACTTTAAACTAATTTAATTAAATGTTCATTATTTAAATTCAAATCATAATAATAATAGTAAAAAATAAAATGTCAATAGTTAGTTACACATTAAATATACACATCTAATTAATATATCTTTAATCTTAAATTAAAAATATAAAAAATGAAATAGTAATGATGCCAAAATGTAATCTAAGGGATTTCTACAAGAATTAAACAAAACTGACAATTTTATGATAATGAAAAAAAGGTAAAAAATAAAATAAAATTCTATTCATATAATAAACAATAAGATATAATTAATAAGATATGATAAAATTAAATTTAAAATAATTTAATCAAAACATGGTTATCCAAATTCAAATCATAATAATGATAGTAAAAATAAAATGGTAATAATTAATTACATGTTAAATAGATACTGATTAAATCTTTTAAAATCTTAAATGAACTAATTTAATCAAATAAAATGAGAAAGTTGATAATAAAATGAAAGTTAAAAATGAATGAAAAATTTAAGAAAAATTCATTTTTATTCATATAATAAATGAGAAGATATAATTAAATTGAAGAACGTTAGTGAATGATTCTTAACTTATTAGTTTTTTTAAAGATATTTTCATTCCTATAGTAATAATCTATCATCAATAAAAATATATATAAAATTTATGATGGAGTCTATGTAAAATCTATTGTGAGACCTGATAAAGAAGCTAAAATCTTAAAAATAAGATATAATAAAAGTTACATGTAAACTTAAAATCTTAAAAATCTTTTATACTAAATAGTAAGAAGATTATGTGATATGAAGAGAAGTATAAAAATTAAAAGAAGATTTTAAAATAAGTCTTTTTGGTTATTGTATTTTTTTTTAACTCTTATTAGATGTTATTTTGAATTTTAGTATTTTAATTAGATTCATATTTTAAAATTTATCAACTATTTCTCATTACATGAAACAGCATTAAAAAAAAAGTATAAAAATATAGAGAACAAACCAAACTAATACAAAGATAATTGGTATTTATTATGGAAAAAATCTAAACTAAAAAATTTGTAAGAAAGCGTGAAAAAAATTCTAACTTATTATAGACATCTATAATTAATCAGTACAATTATTGTCTGGTCTAAAATGTAAAAAAACTTTAAATTTCATGCTAAGACATATGAGTTTACACCTTGTCCACCTCTTTTTACTAATTTAAGAGATCATAAAAACTGAATAGAATAAAGTAAAATCACTTTCAAACCAAAGCTTCCTGAAACTAGTAAATTAAACATGTTTAATGGAAAAAATAACTCCTATAGTATCAGCATACTAGACCTTCTCATTCTTTAAAAAAGTAGAAAAATTATCATTATACTTCTCAAAACTCTTTAAAAATATTAGCAAATCTTTGCACAACACTATACAGTGCATGACATCGGTGGTTTAAGCGATTAAGTTTCTTATAGTTAATAGTTAGAGTTAATAATTAAAATAATATTATATCATAATTTAAATCAAATATATAGTTTATATATTCAAACAAATTTATTTATAGTAAATTTTAACTATGTAAATTTATTTTATATAATATTCGAAGCTAACTAGGTAACAATAAAAGATTCAACAACCTTCCACCAAGATTTTGAATGAAAAGAAGAAAAGCGAAACCCTCATCCCATATTCATCTGTTAAATTAACTTTCAAAATTATTACTAAACTCGAACGTTAAACATTTGCAATTTCAAAAATAATGCATAATTCTAATTAATTTCAAAATATTTTCTTTTTTTAAAAAATAACTTTTTGTTGCATGTCAACTAAATAGGTTATGATTCTATTTATAAACGTTCTCACAGTAAATTAAGACGATCTCAGGTATGATATAAAAGCACCATAAATATAAACTATTCTTTATCATACACTTGAAAATAGGACGTCCAATTGAAAAATAAAACAAAAATATTAACAAATATGATTTTCCAAAGTTAACATTTAAACATCTATACATGATAAATGTTGTATTGTCCTATTAGGCAATGTAACTACATGTATTACTAGTTCATCAAAACAAGTAAACAATGATTTTGTTTACTATTCATACATTGCAAGAATAATGTTGTAGCTAGGAACTCTCCATCTAGGAACAATGAATTAAGTGTTCTTTTAGTCACTTTTATCCGATAGACAATGCTTTTGATTTGCGTTTTTCATGTAACCATCTTTTTATACAATCTACATGATATTCATGTTGGCATTGAAGAATTCCAATCTCCTCTTCATTCTTATATTCATCCTGTAAAATCATACATAAGTATTTCCGAAATCATACATAACTATTTCTGATCATTTGATGGATCATAGTCTATAAATGATGCTAAATTTGATACCTGACATATTACGCAAAGATCAATTTTCTGTTCTTCAAAAGTTGACCCCTTCAAGTTATGAGGTAGTATATAAGTTTTTGTCTGCATGTGTCTTGCAATAATCTTATCTAACAAACCTGTGCCTACTTGACCGATTCGTTCACCTAACCCAAGAAGCTCCTGCCGAAAATGAAGAGTTAGAAAATGAATTTTTTCTTAGTCACTAAGTTTTTGTCAGGTTAGATCTCATGGCGGATCCACATTCGTAGAAAAATACATCGACATAATAGACTTACTTCATATGACATATTATCAATGTCTAAGCTCGTATCATTGTAATTGTCACGCAAAGGAGGAACTTCCTGCATAGAAGACAACAATGTGCAAGAAAAAAATTATAACGACCATGAAAGTATTAAAAGTTAAAGAGAATGACATATTACATTATTTTGCATGTTGCCTCTAATAGGAAGAGTGTGCCTTAAATGAGGAGCTGGATACCTAACTTCAGGACTAAATGAAGCATAACTAAATGAACGTAGTCTCATTTCGTTGCCAAACAGGTAATCAAAATTGGTACTATTCACCATCACTATTTGAGACGGAGAGATGTTTGTCGCTATAAAATGAGTACTACTTTCAGGGTGAGATTGTTGACTCGTTTCATCCATATCACAGTTTTGACAATGAAATCCTGATATACCAAGAAAAAATGTGAATGAAATAAGTGGACAAATAATAATATGAAAAATTCAAAAACCAAATTCAAGATGAAAATAAAATTAAAAGACAAACAATACTACTGTTTCTGAAGGTTAAGATAAGCTTTTTTTTTAAATGATAAAAAAATAGACGGACTCATTCCACTTATTAAACAATATCATAACATCAGGAACTAATTATAATATTCCACTTTTATTAACCAATATTAAAAAGTATTAACAAAGAATAACACAACTTTTGGAAACAAGAACGTCATCTGACTAATCAAACAAAACTGAAATGAAAGAGAGAACAAAACCTTACGTTATCAAGTTACAGGTTTCCTTGATTTTCAAGAATTCTCTTTCGAAGAAAAAATAGGTGAAACTACGAAACCCAAAAAGAGTAATATAAATTTTTCTGGTGAGAACTGAAAAAAGTTTTAGGAGTTGTGTTATTTGTAGATCTATTAAAACATGAATTTTACTTATAGAGATTGTATTATAAGGTCAAGAAAAGGGAAATCTTAACTATTAAAGATAATTTAATTTTGAAAATTTAATTTTAAAGATTCACTTTATTTCATCTTGATGTCACTAATTATTATTTGTAAATCTACTGTAAAATAGATTACTTATCAATATTTAGTTGAAGAGGAAATCTTTTACGGTTAAGAATAAAAGAAAATTAAAAAAATCCTATTTAATTTATATAATAAATGAAAAGATAAAATTAAATTGAAGGGTGTTAACAACTGATTACTAACTTATTACTTTTTTTAAAGATATTTCATTCATTATTAATAATAATAATAATAATAATAATAATAATAATAATAATAATAATAATAATAATAATAATAATAATAATAATAATAATAATAATAATAATAAAAATATATAATAAATTTATGACGAAGTCTATACAAAATCTATTGTGGAAAAAAAAAAAGAAAAAGTTAAAATCTTAAAAATGAGATCTAACATAATTGGATGAAAACTTAAAATTTTTAAAAACTCTAGCAGTATGTGATATAATTTTTAGATTTACAAATGATTTATAAACTTATTAAAGGAAGTGAGTAAATAGGTTACGAATTATTTTGACTAGTAATGTTTTTAAAATTGGCTTTGTCTATGTCAATTAGAAGTATATTTGTGCTCCTAAGTTTATTCATATAATAAAAGTAAAAGAATATTTTTATTTATGTAATAAATGAGAAAATAAATTTAAATAACATACTATCGAATTAAATATAAATAACTTAATCGAAGGGTCATTATTCCATATTAATATTAAAAATAAAATGATAATAGTTAGTTACATATTAAATAAGTGCATCTAATTAGTATATCTTGTTATCTTAGTTTCAATTTTTGCATAAATTATCATAATGAACTACAAAGAAACACTAAAATTTAACACTTCCTAAAATCCATTATACAGGAGGCAAATAAAATTTAAATATAAAACATTTTCATTAAGGAAAGATAATATAGGAAAGTCATTCAAAATATAATCATTTTTTATAGAGATTTAAAATTTTACACATCCTTAAAATGTGACTATATAAATATAAAATAACTATTCTGATAGAACTTCATTAGTAACTTAAGGTATATCCTTTCTTACAGCAACATCATCTGTTCTCGTGTAATACACAATCATCATATATAAGAGAAAAAAAAAAACACAAACAATTACAAAAAAAAAAAACTAACTATTTAGAACATGCTTAAAACAAACATTTCAACATATCTAATTAAAATTAAAGTCATATTTCAACATTTCACAAACATTGACTCTACTTCCTAAAGACCCGTACATTGAATTAGATTCAAAGGTTAGCACCTATCAGATGACCCTTCTATCTGTGAATCCACACTGTCTCTAACCAATCATAACATCATTTGAAAATATAAATCTATATATTTATCCTGACCAGCTCTTTAAAACTACAGTTTCAATTAAATGGACCTCTTTCAACTCTCACCACTTTGGTACTCTTCATCTATGTAATGATCAAATACTAGTAGAGTCAAAATATGTCCTTCTCGACAAATCTCGCTTAATTCACCATCCAATTAATTTCTTACTCTCTATATTTCACAATCATATACAATTTCAAATCATCATTTTTATCAAACTATTAGTAAGTTTTCTTTAAAAACTCATTCATAATCAAAACAAGTCATGACCTCAATGTGGTAACTCCTAATACTTACATACTTTTTTCAAAATCAATTCTAGATCATGGGTAATCAAATTGAGACAAATACTATATAACTGCCTAACCACATCAAGATTCCATTTTCTAGTTACAAGTCATTTACCTATATACATATAGATGAATCAATTAGCCCTCAAACCATGAAATAAATTTGTATACATTCACAATACCAACTTCTAAAACTATCATCAAACTAAAACTACAAAAATCAATTTCACTCATTTCACATTTAAAATCAATCCAGACTTGCCAAATGGAAAGGTATACAATTTTCTCAAATACATTTACATTAATTTCAAATCTTAAGAACTCAATTTGAACATAGAACCAGGTATCTACACAAACATGTTAGTTCAGCTTCCCTTACCTGTTTAAGACGAGAATCACCTATAAAAGACTCCAAGCTACCGTTTGTAAGGATAACTCAACCTATAATATACAACTCTGATTAATGATCTGAACCTACCCTAAAGATCTAAAACAAATAATGATCATTCTTGATGCCTGCACAATTTCTTTTTTCTTTATTTTACGAAAATCCCAAACCGTTCAAGAACAGGACAAAATTGGTACTTACCTAAATCAAAATAGTGACATGTTAAGCTTGCTCTACCCTACACTAGAAATTTGATGGAGTTTTTGATCTTCAATGTAAAACAAAGTGGAAAAACTAGATTTTTAAGAGAGAAAAAATATAAAAAAACTATAGGATTATGTTGTTTAAAGAAAGTGATTTTTATTAAAATGATTTTTTTAAACCTTACAAATAACACAACCAATAAACACATTGCAGAATTTGTGACAGCACATGAAACAAAAACAAGACAGATTCATCCGACAAACTTAGAAAGATAAGAAAAAAATAAATAAGAAATTGTACTCACTTGTTTGATGGTAGAGTTCAGTAACCTGTCACACTACAGAGAATCTGGATTCAAGTTCAAGAATTTGAAGCGTTTCTTTTCTCAATATGGAAAGAAAATGAATGAGTACCGCACAGGATAGTATATATATAGATATATGCTTACATGTTAATAAAATCTAATAAAATATTAAATGAAATACATAATAAACAAAAAGATAAAATCTTGAAAAATATAATCATATCCTAACTAATATGATTAAATTAAATTTTAAAATAATTTAAGTACATTATTCAAATTCAAATCACAGTAATGATAATAAAAATAAAATGGTAATAATTAGTTACATATTAAATAGGTGCGTCTAATTAATATATCTTAATCAAATAATTTAAAATCTTAAATATTATAAAAAATGTAATCTTATCCATGTCTAATATAATTAAATAAAACCATCAATTTTATGATAATAAAATAAAAATTAAAAACAAGAAAATTTCATTTTTATTTATATAACAAATGAGAAGATTAAATGAAATTGAAGACGGTTAAGGAATGATTGTTAACTTAATAGTCTTTTAAACATATTTTCATCTGTTAATAATAATAATAATAATAATAATAATAATAATAATAAACTATAATCAATAAAAATATATATTAAAATTTATGATGGAATCTGTATAAAATCTATTGCGGAACCTAAAAAAGAAGTTATCTGATACAACAAAAGTTGGATGAAAATTTAAAATGTTGAAAAATCTTTTACACTAACTAATAAGAAGATTATGTGATGGGAAGACTCATAAAATTTAAAATAAGAGTTTAAAATAAAATTTCTTGTTAACACAGTTTTCTTTGGCAATTGCATTTTTCTATTTTTCTTTTAGATTTATGTTAGATATTATTTTAAAGTTTGATATTTTAACTAAATTGCTACTCTAAAATGCACTAATTATTTATTATTATATGAAACATACTATTAAAAAGAAAAGGAAAGAAAGTAAAAAAAGAAATAGAGAAACCACACCAAATCCATTTGAATAAACATATGAAACAAAGAAAAGTACGTAGTACCTGTTAATGAAAAAATCTAAACTGTGACAAGGAAGCATAATTGAGTAGTAAAAACATTCTAGCCTATTATCAATAGCTAGATTAATCAATTTATCGACACGATTATTATATTTTTTTTTTAAATGTAAGAAGCTTTAATTCCATGTCAATTCATATAAACATATACCTTCGCCACCTCTAAAAGTAATATCAAGATCAAAAGACAACTTTAGTATTACACTCTCACATTCTTATTAACAAGATGTATTTCAGTGTGCCTTGGATGAGGGGAGCAATTGGAGACCTAGAAGCAGATGAATGTTGTGTCATTCCATATTACTAAAGAATGTCACAACATTTGAGAGCTAATAACAATATTCCACTGTTGAATTATTCAAATGTATATATAAGATGCATAGATGAGACACTAAGGCAAATAAATGTCTGTAATAACACAAACCCTAACATAGTTACATAACTGTCTAACACTTATTATTTTCCATCATCATTTGTTGAAATCACATCAATTTACAATGAGACAAAAGTGAGCCTCTTACTGTTGCCTTAATTTTATAGTCGGTCCTATATGATATTTAAAATAAATATTAAATTATTTATTATGTTTAATTTAGGCTAAATTAACTTTTAGATTTATAAAATTGAATTTATTCTTTGTAATCTTAAAATGTTGTATTTGATTATATTTAAAAGTAAACATTTCTTGTTTAAGTTAGTGGCCAAGACTTTAGGAGTTAAAGCAAATTAAAAAATAGGACTTTTCTAAACTAATAAAATAATTAAAATTATGATATTTTTAAAATTTATTTTTTAAGTTTTTTATGATACAAAATTATCTATTAAATTATCATAATTAATTTCATTTAAAATATATTTTTCAATAATAAATTATCACTATTCTATATTTTTATATGTTATATATGCATTTAAAGAATTTATTCTTTTTATATAATTAAGAATGTCAATTCATTTATAATTTTTCAATCTTATAATCTTCTTTGAGATATTTAATTCTAAAAAACAAATCTAAGCCATTAAGACCTAACAAATTATCATGCTTCAAATATTTTTCAATATTTAGACATTTTTCTTTCAAAAGCACATAACCCAATGACTTTATTTTTTAATACTAAATAAAAAATATCTTTATATATTTGAAATTGTTCAAATCTGTTTTGGAGTGAGATAATTGCTTTATCTACAATATAAAAAAAATAATCAATTCTAAATGACTCTTGAGGTGATTTCATAACTTCATTCTCAATATTTTCGTCAAATTTTTTTTTTTTTACAATTGATTCGTTTTTTCACTAAACTTAGGCCCTGTATCCATTTCAGAAGCAATTTCTTTAGCAGAAATAAATGCATTTTCCTATCCTTTCAAAGAATGAAAGAAGAAGTTTTAATTATTCAATAGCCATATTAATACACATATCTTTTTATTGTAAATTTTTACTAACCGAGTTAACTGCAAATAATATATCATACCAAATAGTCATGCCTAACAAAAGTTCAAAATTTTCAACTTCATAAGTTGCTAAATACTTAGTTTCACTTTTAATTTTAGGATCATCATTAATTTCAACTAATTCAAATAAGACATCTCTTATTTGTGGAGCTTTAAATCTTACAGCTTTCACACTTTCAACATGACTTTCCCAACGTGTTTGTGACAATGATTTAAGAGTTAAGCTATGTATATGATTTTGTAAAATTTTCTATCTTTTTGTAGAAGAAAAAAAATAAAGTATATATATGTTGTAACACTCGAAAGAAAGATGTAGCTCTAGGACAAGAGTTAGTCATATCTCAAAGTACTAAGTTTAGACTATGATAACCACATGGAGTACGAAATGCTCTAGGATTAATATCAAGAAATCTTTTTTGCACACCTTGAAGTTTTCCTTTCATATTAGACCATTTAGCATATCGTTGTCCTTTAAGGTCATTAATATCAAGTCCAAGGACTTTTAGTTCATCTATAATAACATTGAAAAGACATTTTCTACTTGTATCATTTACTTTTAAGAATTCTTAAAAATACTCATTAACTTGTATTGGAGTTGATGAAATATCTACACATGGTAATACAAAAAACATTTGTTTTTGATGACTTATATCTGGAGTATAGTCAAATACGATTAAATAATATTTTACATGCATAACTTTTTTTTATAATTTTTGTTTTTATTTCACTTGGTAACACATTTATCAACTCATATTATATATTATGTCCAAGGTAATAATTATGAATTTCATCATTTTTAATTCGATGAATATGTTCTTTCATAATTTGATCAAATTTTGTAATCATTTCTATCAAACTTAAAAAGTTTCCATTACTTTTTTAGTAGATCTTCTCATTTTTTTTCCACACAAGGCTAAGTTACTTTTACCAAGGGCTTTAATAAAAACAATAATTCTTAACAACACCTTTCTCCAATGTTCTCTATCTCTATTTATTTTTTCTTGAGCATGTTTAGTTATTGTTTTATCTTTTGACAATCTCATTTCCAGATCAATCCATGCATTCATATTAGTAATGTGTTCATTAGTTATTTCATGACTCTTTAACTTAGCACTAAGATTTCTTGAGTCTCTACTACCTTCGTTACCTGGTTTACTAGTACAACTAATAGCATTAAACAATTTACAACAAAAACAAAAGACACTATATAAATCTGTAGAATAATCTTCTTTCATGTTTCACTTCATTAGACAAATTTTGGATGTAATATTATGCAGAAAAGTGTCTTGAGTATTTTTCTTTTGAAAAATCTATAGTGGAAGAGTCAAAAAATGAAAGAATAGATAAATGAATGAAATAAGTGGAAGAATGTAAGAATGAAAGAAAAGATAAAAGAAGGAGATAAGTGAAAATGTTAGAGAATGAAAAGACATATAAAGAAATGATGTCAATATGTTTGAATAATATAAAGAGATAGCAAATTAGAAAGTTTTGATAGGATTCCTTAACTTTTCAATTTCTTTTTTCACAAAAAATATTATTAATTTATTATAAGAAAGTTCTAAAAATATTATTCATTAAATAATATTTATAGTATCAATATAAATTTAAAGTCATTAAAGAATATTTATAGTACCCATATAAACTTAAAGTTAAGATGTTTTAATTTTTTCATAAAAAAATTATTTTTTAGTATAAATTTAAAATTAGATATTTTTTTTATTTTAATAATAATGTATTTATATTTAATTTTTTTAGGCCATTGAGGCCTTGAGGTCTGCTTGGGCCTGGAGCTAGAATAAACTAACACAAGTGTAACAAAGTTGTTCTATTTAAACTTTGTGGAAATCTAATATAAATACTCTTTTATTAAGTGAGAATGGTCCTTTAACTGAAGGACAAGATGGTTTGAATGAGAAAAATCAATGGTAAAAGATTTTTTATAATAGGTAGAAAATTCGCTATTTAAGAAAGAATATAAGGATGTTTTGGGCTTGGAATGGTAAAGGAAATGTAGTGTGTTTAGTAAGATCAACTTACAAGATTCTAAGGCATGTCATAAATGAGAAAGATGCGCAACTGTTGATGAAATTTTGGAAAACTAAAGGTCATGAATGAGGAGGATGAGCAATTGTTCATGAAAATTTGGAAAACTAAAGCTTTGCGTACTATTCAGTTTTATGCATGGAAGGCTCTTTTAGATAAACTATCCACTTGTGAGAATTTGTGTAAAACTAGGTCCTTGATTTCTGCTAACAGTTGTGTCTTTTGTCAGACTCAAGCGGAAACATTAAGCACTACTAGAAAACTGTTGAATGATGACTGAAATTAGTGACTGGAAAATTTGATTACTATCGATGACCGAATCAATGATCGAAAAAATTCTGTCACTATTAGTGACCAAATCAGTGACCGAAATATTCGGTTACAAATTCAGTCATTGATTCAGTCATTGATTTTGATTATAAATTTGGTCACTAATTGAGTCACACATACAAAATGTGCAACAATATGTGAAGAACTATATAATTTGTCAGCAAACTAAATATAATACTCATCCTCTTGTTGGATTGACGCAACCATGCAACCGCTGCCAATTCTTAAGCATATATGGTAGGATATTGTCACGGATTTCATTATCGAGTTGGCATTGTCTCATGGTTGTTTAGTTGTTTTGGTTCTAATGGATCGTCTTTCAAAGTTTGCTTATTTTATTCCTCTCACAGCAAATCTTACAGCAAAGATGGTAGTAGACTTGTTAATACAACATGTTATTAAAATTCATGGTGTTCCACACTCAATTGTATCTCATAGAGACAAGCTCTTTACTAGCCGATTTTGAAAACATTTGTTTACTAGACAGGGGGACTCAGTTGGCAATGATTTCCTCGTATCATCCCTAAACATATGGTCAATTCGAGGTTCTTAACAGGTGTTTAGAAATGTACTTGCGTTGCTATACTCAGCAGAATCCAAAGGATTGGTATAAGCTATTACCGTGGGCAAATTATTGGTATAATACAACTTTTCAATCTGTCATAGGTATGACACCATACAAGGCTGCTTTTGCTCAAGATCCACCACCAATTATCAAATATGAACCTCAATCAGCAGATAATCCAATGATGCAACACCAGTTATAAGATAAGGACAAATTACATGGCGAACTTAAGAATAACTTCTTCAAGGCACAAAATTGCATGAAGTGTAAAGCTGATGGTAAACGTAGAGATATTGAATTCTTAGTTGGTGATAATGTATTTGTGAAGTTACAACCTTACCGTCAAAGTTTAGTAGCCTTGCGCAAAAATCAGAAACTTGATATGCGCTATTTCAGATCATTTGAGATTCTTGAACGCATCGGTCCAGTTGCTTACAAATTAAAGTTGCCTGATACAGTGAAAATACATCCAATATTCCATATTTCTTTACAAAAAAAATGTGAAGGAGCACCCAACAACAGAGTAGTATCCCTGTTACCTTACTCAATGATGACAACAGACCGATACTTCAACCATCAATTATATTGGACAGATGCAAGATTAAAAGAAATGGTGTTTGGTTGTCAGAGGTACTGATTCAGTGGAAAAAATTGACTGAGGAAGAGGCTACATGGGAAGGGGAGCATGAACGACTTTATCCCCACTTTAACCTTGAGGACAAGGTTAATTTCAATGAAGGAGGTGTTGATACAAATAATAATATAATGAGGCCCAAAAATAGAAATATACACGTGGCAAGGGATCTAAGTGAGGCGGTAAATAATTCACACACCACGAAAAAAGAAAAGAGGAACACTAGAATGGACCAAAGGCCTAAGAGGCTAGAGAATTATACATGCTAGAAGGGCAGAGGATAGAGTGTGTAGAATGTGAGTTCTCCTCTCCTTTGTTATTGAGTTCTTCATTCTCTCATCTACTATTCTAATTTCTTTCAACATCATTGCTTATTGTTGATTCTCATTTCCAGGTGATATTAGAGATTCAGAAGAAGGATCAAATATTAATTGCTATAATACTTATTATTCCTTAGTTGCTATTATAGAAATTGGTTTTATTCAAAGAGCATATATGAATAATATTGCACACATATTGTTTGTTGGTATTTCCTGTTGATTTTAAATACAGATCATATCACATACATAAATTAGTAATTTGTCCAGATTAATTTATTTACCAAAATATTATGTAAGCATTGTTGTTATTATTTATTTGGTTAATTAAAATATTATTGTTTATATTGTGTGAATATTTAATAGGTGGATTGAGCCCATTATTAATTAATAATAAATAGAAGAGTCCCTACAATCGTTAGTTTTTATTCTACCCTATTAAAGAATAAAGAATACAGTTCTCTTTTTAACTTTGGGAGCAGTTTGTACACACTCATATTCTTTGCAGAGACTATTGATCAGGAAGGACACACAGCCAACACACAGCCAACTGGATGATGAATCAAAGTTCTTCTTTATTCTAGGTTTTGGTTCTTTCTATCTTTATATAATATGACGTATCCATATGCCCTAATTAGACTAAATTGAAAATCTTAATTTAATTATTTCTTTCGATTGGTATCAGAGTTTAATTTAGTTTTGATTGTGGCTGTGAGATTTTCATTATTAAATTTGTATTGTTTCAATTGATAAATAAAAGCCCCCATAGTCGTACTACTAATTTCCCTCTCTCTCTTCTCTCAAGTGGGATTCATGGGTTCTAACTGTATATTTGAAAAACCATTCCTTTATGGGGTTTTATGATCATATTAAGAGGGAAACGCTTCGTAGTTGAATTGAATTAAAAAAATAAAAAAAATGAAGGATTTTCCATCCTGTTTTGGTGAGAATGGGGTTCAAGTTGGGGATTCCTTGTCATCAAGTGCTAGTAAGTGCCCAGAATGTGGTTACGAAAGAAAATATGAAATTTTCTTCATTGTTCCCAATATAGGTTATATGTCACTTTCATTCCACATTATAAGAAAAATTAAATTACTAACAAAATTTTATCGACGAAACTTTATCTATCGGTAAAATATAATTATCGAGATTTTATCAACAATTATCATTCGTCGCTAAATTTATCAACGAATTTATTTTAGATTCGTTAATAATTATCGACGGACTCAAAAATCCATCGATTATTACTGACGGATTCAGAAATTCGTCGGTAAACTTATACACAATCAATTTACCGATAGATTTTGAGTGTTTCTGATAGATTTGTCTCATCAGTAATTTTTATTTATTTTTAATATCATTACGAGATTAATTTTCATTTTATGTTTACTGTTTCATGATTGATGCTTTTGTGTGAAGCGAATTAGTTATTGACATCGATGGTGATTTAATGGGTTTTGCACATAATCTAAGTGGTGAACTTTTATTTCAATTATTGTAACTTTTATTTTGATTATTGTATTGTTCATGAAGTAGTGTGTCTCAGGACGTCGGTTTTGTTTGGTCTCTTCCTTCAAAAATTGTTTTTAGTTATTATTTTTTTTCTATAGTTTCAATGATAGGCTGTTTTAATTTTGGAAATAATAAGTATTTAATATAAGATTGGAAATATAAAGAATTACGTGTATTTGATATTAATGATAGGCTGTTTTAATGTGATTAGAAATTGCATTATTTATTTATTTATTATTGAGCATTGCGTAAATATATTATACATAATAACTTGTCTTTTAATATTTGATTGACTAATTTCAAAGTAATTATTTTATTTTATTTATTTTAATAATATTAAAAAAAGGGAGAAAATTGTATTTTTTTTCTCTGATTTATTTGCGTTATTATTGATGGTTAGTTATATTCTCTGATTTATTTGTGTTATTATTAATGGTTAATTATATTGTATAAAATTTTATTAAAGTTAGCTGGCTGATTTTGTAGTAGAGATTAATAACCAACAAAAGGAAATACTTCCAAGTTAAAGAACGTGGTAACCAATAATATAGAGTCAAAATTGTTTTGATCCGTTGAATTAGAGTTACTAGTTTTGGCTCACCAGTCGTGATTCTTGTATCACTTTTGCTGGTTACTGTGAAGGAAATTTAATGATGTACGCATGTTTCAATTAAAAAATGTGAAGCTCAATAAAAAAAAATGAAGATATGTGTATAGGCATTTATTTATGCTTTGCTTATGACCTTACATCTTAGATGTTGTAATTCGATATGTCCATTTTAATCTTACATTTTTTTAGACGAATTATGTTATACATTATTCTATTATTGAATATTATTGTTCTTGTTGTTGTATTAAAATTTATATTAATAATAAACTCATTTTTCAGTTCGTTTATTTTTAATGTAATTCTTTATGAATAGTTTATTATATTCTTAAGATTTTCAGTATCCTTTGGATATTACCTTTAAGGATATAATATTGTGGTTGAAAGCTCAACAGTATGTGGGTTAATTTGTTATTGTTGATACGTTCTATTTTAGCTTTGTCTATGCAAATAGGTTCTTTGATCAAGTTGAACAGAACTAATTATGAGGATTGTGTGAGAAGTTTTCTAAATTGTAGTGTCTTTATAATAATTCTGAAATTGCACAAACGGAAAAAATTCCTTATGCTTTCGCTGTTGGCAATCTTATGTATGTTCAAGTTTGTACACTTCCTGATATTGTTTTTGTTGTTAACATGTTAATGTCTTTGTTGAGCATGTAACTGGTATGGGTGTTGTCGCAACTAGGGGTCACGATGGGAACGGCGAATAAAAATAATTTATTTTAATTTTCAAAACAAAGGAGTCGTCGTCACCATTGTTTATATGAAAAACTATGGAAAAATCGGAAAAGGATAAGGCAAGTCCGTGAAAACCGAATTTTGGGTCCGAGAGTCGGTTATGTGTAGGGAAGGTGTTAGCACCCTATAACGCCCGTCCTAAGACGGTACCTTTAATTGAATGAGTAAAATGATGATGGGTTTTAGAACGTTTATTGTTCCAAAAAAAAATAAACAAAAATGTAAGTATAAACAAAGAAAATATTTCTATTTTTTGGGCTCGACAAGGATTAACCTTGTTCCTATGTATTTCCATTCATAATAAAAAATCAGAGATCACGTAGTTCTAAAAATAAGTTTGTTTGTTGGGTTGATATATTTTTTTTAACTTTTGACAATTTGTAATTTTTTTTAAAATATTTGATATTAACAAAATTTATTTCCAAAGTTTCATATTAAATAATGTGTGACGCGTGCGGCCACTTGATATTTAGAAAACATTTGTAATAATAATATTAAATATCGTATTACGCGTACGACCATTTAATGTCTAACATTATTACAAAATATAATATCCTGAAAGATTATTTTCATAATTTTACATTAAATATCGTGTTAAATATCGTGTGATGTGTACAACCACTTGATTTTTAAAAATTATTTAAAATAATAATATTAAAATATCATATAAAAACAATTGTGATATTAAAATTTTTTATTAGAATATAGAAAGAACGTGTTACGATGCAGGAAGTCGTCTAAATTTCCAATGTCCTTTTTATCCAAATCATTCACGGTTCTTCATTTTAATAATCTAATGTCAAACACTATTCAATTGGGTCAAGCCCAATCCCTATTTTATTTTCTTCACAACCCTAATGTATGTGCCCCTTTTCTTTTCATTCACGCTACCTAATTACCTTTCTTATTATCAATGCTTTTCATCTAGGTCTAACCTCAATGTCACTCTAACGCTTCACATCTAAGTCCACCCCACAACTACCCCTTTTGTTACTCTAGAAAACATGTTTACCCTAAAGTGAGAATAGGGTTTGGAGGAGAATAGTGCTGCTGTCCAGTGAAGGTTGGAGAGCAAAAGAACAGTAGCGGCGCTGGTATTTGGGACGTGACATGGTGCAGCGAAGGTGGTGGTTTTTGTGGAGGTGCGGTGGTGCTGTTTTGGAGGTGAAGTTTTGGAGGGATTTAAGGTGAAGGCAACGTGACAGTGGTGTGATGCATGCATGGTGAGGGTAGCGAAGCGTGGAAGTGGTAAGAGGGAGAAAGGTGGCAGTGGTGTGAATGCTTCGAGGGCCATGGTTACATTTAAATGCATGCTTACTAGCATATATTATGAAAATAAAGCAAAGGAAAAACAGAGTTTGTAAACATCACACACCATGCCAAACATGTAAAAAAAAACATACCTGAAACTTGTTCTTTCCAAAGAGATACGTCTGAATATCTTTTCTTTTAATAATGGCCTCCTCTCTAAGCTACTTCTTTTTCTTACTGCCTCCAACCCCTTTTTCTAAGTGATAATCGAGTGATTAAAGAACAATTATTAAAGAGGTGTGCCGTTATTAAAGAGGTGGCTTAGGTGAAAATAGAACTGTGGAAGGTGGGGAGGAGACGTTTCACAACCTATTTTTTGTTTGTTATTATTATTTTATATATTTTTTATTATTTTATTATTAAAAGAAGGTAGTTTAAGGATTCACTCAATCTTTTTTCTTTGTTATTATTTTAAAGATGAATGTAAATCAAGAAGCAATTTAAAAACAGTTTCAATTTCTTTTTATGATTTTTTATTTTATCTTATTTTTAAGTTTTGCTATTTTATTTTATATATTTTTTATATTATTTTTGTTTTTATTATTAATTATTATTTTATTTTTGTGAAATTTAATGGATAAATTAAACTTTTCTTTTTATTTATTATTTATTTATTTAATGAAAAGCTAAACTAATGAAATATATTTTGAGTTATTGTTTTTCTTCATTTTTTATTTTGATTATTATTTTTTATTTTAGACACACATTAATTTTTTTAATTTATTTATGTATTTATTTTTTATTAAAATTAAAATTATCGGAAATAAATGGGGTGTTGACAGGTGTAATGAGTGTTTTGATATATTGGTTTAATGAAAGTTTTCTTTTAAACCTCATTTATTGTATTGTCTTAATTATTGAAATGATTGACAATAATTAATTATTATTATTGTGCCAACAATTATTTTGTATTGCTCTATTTTGTTTATTATTATTTGCATGTTATGACATTTTGAAACATTTTGGATCCAATTTTAAATTGTTATTAGGGTGAGATTGTTTTAGTCTCATAAAGAATCTTGGACGGATAATTGATAATTGGGACATATAGTTGTATATTTCACATTTACAAAGGTTACCAAAATATAAGTTTTTTATTTTTGTATGATATCATTAATCCTTCGAGTATGATTTTCTACAGTGATAGGATGCTACATTTCATTTTGGATCTTTTGTTTGGATATGTTCTAATATTTTGACATTTTATTATGGTCACATGTTGTGAGTTGTTCTGAATTAATTTTCAATGTTATGATCTAATTTATGTTGTTCAAGTGAGAGATATTTTTCAATGTTGGATTAATTATTTTGTCGACATACATAAATTAGTAATTTGTTCAAATTAACTTATTTGCCAAAATATTATGTAACCTTTATTGTTATTATTTATTTGGTTAAATAAAATAATATTATTTATATTGTGTGAATATTTATTGGGTCAGCTAATAACAAATAGAAAAGTCCCTACATTTGCCATAGTTAGTTTTTATTCTACTCTATTAAAGAATAAAGAATACAGTTATCTATGCATTTAGGAAGGACAAACAAACAACACGATGATAAATCAAAGTTCTTTTTTATTTTAGGTTTTGATTCTTCTTATTTATATAATATGATGTACTCATATGTCATAATCAGATTCATATGAAAATCTTAATTTGATTATTTCTTTCAAAACCCTCATCACATATTCATCCAATAAAATTATTACTAAAATCGAATTGAACATTTGCAATTTCAAAAATATTACACAATTCTAATTCCAATTCTTTTTTTTTGAAAAAAAGATAACTTTTGGTGGCATGTCAACTAATTAGATTGTAATTCTATTTATAAAACACTTTCACATTAAATTAAGGCGATCTCATATATGATATAAAAGCACGATAAATATAAACTATTTCTTATCATACAATTGAAAATAGGACATCCAACTGAAAAATAAAACAAAAATATTAACAAATGTGATTTCTCAAATTTAATATTTAAACATCTATTCAACATGATAAATGTTGTATTGTCCAATTAGACAATGTAACTACATGTACTAGTTCATGAAAACATGTAAACAATGATTTTGTTTACTATTCATACATCGCAAGAATAAAAGAATAATGTAGTAACTAGGAATTCTGCATCTAGGAACAATGAATTAAGTGTTCTTTTTGCCGCTTTTATCCAATAGTCAATGCTTTTGATTTGCACAAGGGACATACATTCTTTTCATGTAACCATCTCCTTATACAATCTACATGGTATTCATGTCTGCATTGAAGAATTCCAATCTCCTCTTCATTTTTATATTCATCCTGTGAAATCATGAAATCATGCATAAGTATTCTGATTAACAGGAAAAAGAGTAAAAGAGGAGAAAGAGTCATGTTTCCAATAATCAAACTCCAATGAATAACCCCCAACTAGTAAATAAAAAAAAACAAACAAACTAATACCTTACAAGATAATGCATTTGATAGACCACAATCTATACATGATGTTAAGTTTGATACCTGACATATTATACAAAGATCAATTTTTTGTTCATCAGAAATTGCCGCTCCAAGTTATCAGGTAGGATATAAGTTTTTATCAGCATTTGTCTTATAATAATCTTGTCTAACAAACCCGTGCCTACTTTGCCAATCTCTTCACTTAATCCAAGAAGCTCCTGTGAATATGAAGGGTTAGCAAATAAACTTTTTCATAGTCACTAAGTTTTTGTCATACTAGACCTCATAATACTAGACCTTATAGCCAATCAACATCTATAGGAAAATACATTGACATAATTACCTCGTATGACATGTTGCCAATGTCGAAAGGCATATCATTGTAATGGTCGCTCAAAGAAGAAACTTCCTGCATAGAAAAATAAACAATATATAAGAAAGAAATTCTAAAGACTATGATATACCAAAAATAAAAAAAGAATGACATATTACATTATTTTGAAGAAAGAGTTCACGAGGAAGATTAGGCATGTTGCCTCTAAAAGGAAGAGTGTGCCTTAAATGAGGGGCTGGATACCTAACTTCAGGAATAAAACCAGAACTAAATGGATGTGGTCTCATTCCGTTGCCATACATGGTATCTAGTAAGTAATGTGGAGAGATGTTTGTCACTCTAAAATGAGTACTTTCAGGGTGAGATTGTTGACTCGCTTCATCCATATCACACAGATTTAATGATGAAATCCTAATATACCAAGAAAAATGTGAATGAAATCAGTGGACAAATAATAATATGAAAAGTTCAAAACCAAATACAAGATGTGACCATGAAAATAAAAATAAAAGACAGACAATATTGACTGGTTCTGAATGTTAAGATAAGCCTTTTTTTAAATGATGAAAAAACAGACAGACTCATTGCACTTACTAAAGAATATCATAACATCAAGAAACTAGTTATAATATTCCACTTTTATAAACCAATATTAAAAAGTATTAACAAAAAATAACACAACTTTTGGAAACAGAACGTCATCTGACTAATCAAACAAAAGGGAGAACAAAACCTTACGTTATCAAGTTACAGGTTTCCTTGATTTTCAAGAATTCTCTTTCCAAGAAAAAATAGGTGAAACTACAAAACCCGAAAAGAGTAATATAATTTTTTCTGGTGAGAACTGAAAAAAGTTTTAGGAGTTGTGTTATTTATAGATCTATTAAAACATGGATTGTACTTATAAAGATGATAATCTAATTGTAGGATTATAAAGTCAAGAAAAGGGAAATCTTTAACTATTAAAGATAATTTAATTTTGAAAATTTAATTTTAAAGATTCACTTTATTTGATCTTGATGTCATTAATTTTTCATTAATTATTATTTGTAAATCTACTGTAAAATAGATTACTTATCAATATTTAGTTAAAGAGGAAATCTTTTACGGTTATAAATAAAAGAAAACTAAAAAAAAATCCTATTTAATTTATATAATAAATGAAAAGATAAAATTAAATTGAAGGGTGTTAACAAATGATTGCTAACTTATTACTTTTTTTAAAGATATTTCATTCATTAATAATAATAATAATAATAATAATAATAGTAATAGTAATAGTCTATAATAAATAAAAATATATAATAAATTTATGACGAAGTCTATACAAAATCCATTGTGAAAAAAAGAAGTTATAATATTAAAAATGAGATCCAACCATAGTTGGATGAAAACTTAAAATTTTTAAAAATCTCTAACAGTATGTCATATAATTTTTAGATTTACAAATGATTTATAAACTTATTAAAGGAAGTGAGTAAATAGATTACGAATTATTTTGACTAGTAATGTTTTTAAAATTGGCTTTGTCTATGTGAATTAGAAGTATATTTGTGCTCCTAAGTTTATTCATATAATAAAAGTAAAAGAATTTTTTTATTTATGTAATAAATGAGAAAATAAATTTAAATAACATACTATCGAATTAAATATAAATAATTTAATGGTCATTATTCAAATTGAAATCATATTAATATTAAAAATAAAATGATAATAGTTAGTTACATATTAAATAAGTGCATATAATTAGTATATCTTGTTAATTTCAATTTATGCATAAATTATCATAATCAACTAGAAATAAACACTTCAATCATGACACAGAATTTAACACTTCCTAAAATCCATTATTCAGGAGCCAAATAAAACTTAATATAAGAAAAAAAAAACACAAACAATTACATACAAAAAATAAGCTAACTATTTAGAACATTTTTAAAACAAAAATTTCAACAAATATAATTAAAAATTAAAGTCATATTTCAACATTTCACAAATATTGACTTTATTTCCGAAAGACTCATGCATTGAATTAGACTCAAAGGTTAGCACCTATCAGATGACCCTTCTAACTGTGAATCCACACTGTCTCTGACCGATCATAACATCATTTGATAGTGTAAATTCATATATTTGTCCTAACTAGCTCTTTCAAACTGCAATTTCAGATAGATAGACCTCCTTCAACTGTTACCACCTTGGTACTCTTCATCTATGTAATTATGAAGTACTAGTAGAGTCAAAATATCTCTTTCTCGACAAATCTCGCTTAATTCACCATCCAATTAATTTCTTACTCTCCATATTTCAAAATCATATACAATTTCAAATCATTATTTATATCAAACTATCACTAAGTTTTCTTCAAAAACTCGTTCATCTCTAAAACAAGTCATGACCTCGATGTGGTAAGTCCTAATACCTACATACTTCATCCAAAATCAATTCTAGATCATGGCTAAATCAAATTGAGGCAAATACTATATTACTGCCTAACCACATTCAAGATTCCATTTTCTTAATAGTTACAAGTCATTTACCTGTACACATATAGATGAACCAATCAACCCTCAAACCATGAAATAAATCTGCATACATTCACCATACAAATTTCTAATACTACTATCAAACTAAAACTAAAAACATCAATATCACTCATTTCATATTTAAAATCAATCTAGACCTGCCAAATGAAATGGTATATAATTTTCTCAAATACATTCACATTAAATCTTAAGAACTCAATTTGAACACATAACGCGGTATTTATATAGACATGTTAGTTTCGCTTCCCTTTAAGAAAATAATCACCTATAAAAGACTTCAAGCTACCGTTTGTAAGGATAACTCAACCTATAAAAGACTTCAATCTACTGTTTGTAAGGATAACTCAACCTATAACATACAACTCTGATTAATGATCTGAACCTATCCTAAGAATCCAAAATGAACAATAATCATTTTTAATGCCTTCACAATTTATTTATTTATTTTTTTACGACGTTCAAGAACAAGAAAAAAATTGATACTTACGGAAACTAAAATAGTGACCTGTTAAGTTTGCTCTATCCAATATCAAAAATTGGATAAGATTTTTGATGGTCAATTTCAAAGACGAGGAAAAACTAGATTTTCGAAAGAGAAAACATAAAGAACTATAGAATTATGTTGTTTAGAAAGAGTGATTTTTATTATAATGATTTTCTTAATCCTTACAAATAACACAACCAATAAACAAATTGAAGAATTTGTGACAGCACATGAAAAGAAAACAAGACAGATTCATCCGACAAATGGGTTAGAAAGATAAGAAAAAAAAATAAATAAGAAATTGTACTCACTTGTTTGATGGTAGAGTTCAGTAATTTGAGACCACCTCTCCTCACACTGCAGAGAATCTGGATTCAAGTTCAAGAATTTGAAGCGTTTCTTTTCTTCACTATGGAAGAAAATGAATGAGTACGGCACAGGATAGTATATATAGATATATGCTTACATGTTAATAAAATCTAATAAAATATTAAATGAAATACATAATAAAGAAAAAGATAAAATCTTGAAAAACATAATCATATCCTAACTAATATGATTAAATTAAATTTTAAAATAATTTAAGGTCATTATTCAAATTCAAATCACAATAACGATAATAAAAATAAAATGGTAATAATTAGTTACATATTAAATAGGTGCGTCTAATTAATATATCTTAATCAAATAATTTAAAATCTTAAATATTATAAAAATTGTAATCTTATCCATGTCTAATATAATTAAATAAAACCATCAAATTTATGATAATAAAATAAAAATTAAAAATGAAAGAAAGTAAAAGAAAATTTCATTTTTATTTATATAACAAATGAGAAGATTAAATGAAATTGAAGACGGTTAGTGAATGATTGTTAACTTAATATTGTTTTAAACATATTTTCATCTGTTAATAATAATAATAATAATAAACTATAATCAATAAAAATATATCTTAAAATTTATGATGGAATCTGTATAAAATCTATTGTGGAACCTAAAAAAGAAGTTAAAATCTGATACAAGAAAAGTTGGATGAAAATTTAAAATGTTGAAAAATCTTTTACTCTAACTAATAAGAAGATTATGTGATATGAAGAGACTCATAAAATTTAAGATAAGATTTTAAAATAAAATTTCTTTTAACACAGTTTTCTTTAGCAATGACATTTTTCTATTTTTCTTTTAGATTTATGTTAGATATTATTTTAAAGTTTAATATTTTAACTAAATTGATACTCTAAATTCACTAATTATTTATTATTATATGAAACATACTATTAAAAAGAAAAAGGAAGAAAGTATAAAAAAATAGAGAAACCACACCAAATCCATTTGAAAAAACATATGAAACAAAGAAAATTAGTACCTGTTACAGAAAACATCTAAACAGTGACAAGGAAGCATAATTGAGTAGTAAAAACATTCTAGCCTATTATCTATAGCTAAATTAATCAATTTATCGACATAATTATTATATTTGTTTTAAAATGTAAGAAGCTTTAATTCCATGTCAATTCATATAAACATACACCTTCTCCACCTCTAAAAGTAATATTAAGATCAAAAGACAACTTTAGTATTACACTCTCACATTCTTATTAACAAGATGTATTTTAAAGTATATCTTTGTTTTCCTTTGATTTTACATAAATTTGTATCGTCAAGCTGGAAGTGTTGTACACACCTTTTACATACATTTGTATGGTCAAGCTGGAAGTGTTGTACACACCTTTAAGGACTATCAGATGTATAAATATTAGTTATAGATTAATTATTTAAGAAAGACTGTCACATATATAAATATTAATTGTGTCTTAGTTATTTAAGGAATAGGAAAAATAGTTATTTAAGAATAGGAAATTAGTTGTTTAATTTGGCTATATTGATTTTATAACTTGTAGATTCATCTTACTCATTATCAATACAATCATAAAATTGTATTTTCAGTTTTATACTTTTCTTCCACTAAATCATATTTACTTGCAGTTATGAACTTCTCAACCTCTGCAAAACAATTTATTGTCTGTACAACTGGCTGTATCTCCATTGTATAAATTTCCTTTGACCGTAGATATGCTCAACAATTAGTCACTAGACCGTCCAGTGGATTATAGACCATCAAAAGACTTAACTTCTGTTTAGGGGCTTAACACATCTCAACAACACCTAATTCAAGAGCCTAATAACAGGTGACACACCAACTCTAAAAAACTTGACTAGAATAGGTTCTAACTTTGATATCATTTTAATGAGTGGATGCCTAATCTAATCACACAAATCTGCAATTTATTTTTATACACGGGAGTATCCTTAACTACTTCGATATATTTAACAAAATAAAGTCATTTTTAAAAAAATCTTTAAAATATAAATTGAAACAAAAAAATTGGTGTTAAGTTATAATTCAATTAATAATCAGAAAGATTAGTCAAGAGTGGTTATGAGTTTAAAAACTCACATTCTACTTTTCAACATTAGTAAAAAGTAGAATTTTATTTATATGAAATTCTATAGAGGATGAAGTATCAAAGAGAACGACATATTAGATCATCTTGAACAAAAGGCTCCGGAGGAAGATTATGCTTGTTGCCTATAAGATGTGGTGTATATGTGCCTGTAAATGATGAATATTTATCGGCATTGAAGAAGTGCTTGAAAGGATTTGTTGGAACTCTGGAAGAAGAACACATAATCCATTACTATGTCAAGAATTTAAAGAAAATAGCACATAATCACATGATTCTGGAATAAAAAACTTACACAGAAATAAATCAAATTCATATTTTAGTTGCATAATAGTTTCCATAAAAACCAAACTTCACAAACATCATTTCTAGATTGAAAATTCCACTTCCAAAAAAATTCTTTAGGTTTCTATTTACAATTAGAAAGGCTTAATAAAACGAAACTTGTTACATTACATTTAAAAGGGGAACAAAACAGAACAAGTGGAAAAAGAAAAACATGATTACCCAAATAGTTCCTCACGTCAAGGCAAAGCACGGTAATAAGGGATCTCAATTTCAGTGTGCCATGGACGAGGGGAGCAATTGGAGACCTAGAAGCAAATCAATGTTGTGTCATTCCATATTACTAAAGAATATCACAACATTTGAGAGCTAATAACAATATTCCACTGTTGAATTACACAAAATTAAAAAAATATTACAAACAATAACACAACTTTGGAACCAACAACATCATCTTAACTAATCAAACAAAACCTTATTAAGTTACAATTTTTCCTAAGTTTCCAAATCGGGATTCTCTTTGGAAGAAAAAGCAGGTGAACCTACAGAACCCAAAAAGAGTAGGATAAATGTTTTGGCGAGAACTAAAGTTGGTGCCATTAATTTTAGCTATTAATATATATTGTTACAACTCAAAATTTTAGTTTTTAGTTATATATGAAGTTGATTACTAAAGAACTAAAGTTGATTTTTTTAGTTATTATTATTTTTTGTATGGTTTTAATGATAGGCTGTTTTAATTTTGGGAATAATAAGTATTTAATATTAGATTGGAAATATAAAAAATTGAGTGTATTTAATATTAATGATAAACTGTTTTAATGTGATTAGAAATTGCATTATTTATTTAGTTATTTTTATTGGGCATTGCGTAAATATATTATATATAATAACTTGTCTTTTAATATTTGATTGACTAATTTCAAAGTAACTATTTTATTTTATTTATTTTAATAATATTAAAAAAAGGGAGAAAATTGTATTTTTTTCTCTGATTTATTTGTGTTATTATTGATGGTTAATTATATTCTCTGATTTATTTATGTTATTATTAATGATTAATTATATTGTATAGTATTTTATTAAAGTTAGCCAGCTGATTTTGTAGTAGAGATTAATAACCAACAAAAGGAAATACTTCCAAGTTATAGAAATTGGTAACGTGGTAATTAATAATATAGAGTCAAAATTGTTTTGATCCGTTGAATTAGAGTTACTAGTTTTGGCTCAGGAGTCGTGATTCTTGTATCACTTGAAATTTTGTTGGTTATTGTGAAGCAAATTATGCTTGGAGAGGGATGTGATTCACAATAATTAAGGTATTTTGTATCGAATAAGGTTATTTTCAATGCTGGTTAGGTGGATGAGGTAGAAATTTTTGTAGTGCCACAATTGCATGTTTGGTCTTGGGCAAAATTTAGTAGGTTAAAGTTACAAGAAACTTTTGCAGAATGGTGTATACATCCTGTAAATTGCTTAGGAGAGATCAAATAGATAGAGGTTGATGCAGTAGATATTATCGGGTTGGAGTAAGAGGGAGGGGGAATCTAGGTGGAATGGTGATTGTTGTTTTTTTTTTTATTACTTCAGAAATGTTCTAATTGAAAGAGCCGGTAATAGACAACTTATTGTTACATTTCATACAGGGTGTAATAGAAATTGTTGACTTTTATCCTTGTTACTACTTGTTTATAGCTGCAAGTTTTGAATATTGTTGTAATTAATCGTATGTTCTCTATTTAGGATTGTTTGAAATGTAGTGTTAGGAGACTGAAGTGAGAAACTGATATTCTATTTTCTTGATTGTAATAGAGTTAGAACACTCCTTAAATACTCTCATTAATTTTATTTTTAGTTTGTTAAAAGAAAAATGTGGAGCTCAATAGAATGGAGATATGTGTAGAGGCATTTTATTATGCTTTGCTCATGACCTTACATGTTAGATGTTGTAATTCGATATGCCCATTTTGCTGATGTTGTCGATATGCTTTAGGGTTTTAAAAATATTAATTGATTTTGAGTTTTCATGAGCTACGACTGTTTGCAGTTATGAGATTTTTGTTGTTAAATTTGAATTGATAAACCAATAACCCTAATTCGTTCTCTCTCTTCACATAAACCCTTGAAATCCATTTAAATTCAACTTTAAAATTTCTTCTTGGTGGTGGTGGTGTATTTGTGAAGTTGTTTTGGTAAAATGGCTGGGTAAATTATGATGGACAATGTTTTATTGGATCTTTCCACCTTTTTTCGTTTGTCGCTAATTTTTTTTGGGTAGACTTCCTTAAAATTCTTGGATTTAAAATTTGGATCAGATTCATCCTAAAAGGATATATGTTTCAAGAAGATAATTGTTTTACCCTTGATTGAAGCGCGTGTATAAAAGCTCTATGAAGGAGTTGTTTCACTAGGATCTTTAGTTATGACAGTTTATGGTTCTGAGATCTTTAATTATTTTGGTGTATTTTGATTGGGATTGGTTATTCAGTTCTAGGCGTTGACTGTTTAATTATTATTATAGTAATAAAATACATGTTTCGGCACTTTCCAATGTTTGGAAATCACTCGAGAAACCAACGTGCCACAAGTTCTCAGTTTTATTGTTTGGTCGAAAGCTTACTGGGTCTTTGTTTTGAAACTTGACAATGTGTGCCTCGAACATGAAACTGTGGTATGATGGGGTCCTTTTGGTTCCTCAATTTTAATTTTAATTTTCTTTTTTTTGTTTTTAAAGGTATTGATTTAACTTGGATATAACATAAGAGAACTTCAATGTTTTGGTCACGTGTAAGTGGCGTACCAAAATTTATTTATTTTAAAAAAATAAAATTTAATAATAATTTTTTAAAATTGTGATTTTTAATATTTTTTTAAGTCTTGATCGTGAATTGTAATTATTGATTTTTTTTGTGTAATATTTGATTGAAAATTTATTATATAAATTTATTTAAATAATATTGTTGGATATTTTTCATAATTGAGAGCTCGTCTTCGCGAGACTGTGATAAAATATCAATTTTGTGAATATTGTTTGATATTTTTTATGATTAAGAGCTCGCGCCTTCGCAGGACGGATTCTGATAAAATATCAATTTTGTAAATATTGTTCGATGTCTTACATAATTTTAATCTCATATTCATGAGACGAATTATGTTAAGTGCATTATTCTATGGTTGAACATTATTGTTTTTATTGCTGCATTAAGATTTATATTAATAATAAACTTATCCTTCGGTTTGTTTATTTTTAATTTTAACGTAATTCTTGATAAATGGTTTATTATATTCTTACCTCTCGATATTACCTTTAAGAATATGAATGCTTAACAAACTTTGTGGGTTGATTTGCTATTGTTGATGCGTTCTATTCCAGCTTTGCCTATGCAAATAGGTTCCTTGATCAAGCTGAACGGAACTAGTTATGAGAACTGGGTGAGAAGTTTTCTAAATTCTAGTGTCTTCATAATAATTCTGAAATTGCACAAAGTGGAAAAAAAATTCCTTATGCTTCCACTGTTGGCACAGTCTTATGTATGTTCAAGTTTGCACACATCCTGATATTGTTTTTGTTGTTAATGTGTTAATATCTTTGTTGAGCATGTAACCCATATGGGTGTAATGAGGTAGGTGGTTTGATATATAGGTTTAGTGAGAGATTTCTTTGTTGGATATGTACTTCCTTTTGAACATCATTTATTGTATTGTATTGTCCTATGTATTTATTGAAATGATTGACAATAATTATTTATTGTTGTTAACAATTATCATTGTCATATTTTGTTTATTATGATTTGCAGATTTTGTGTAATGGCATAATTTTGAGACATTTTGGACCTAGTCTCAAATTGTTATTATAGTGGGATTGTTTTAATCTGATATAGCATTTTGGGTGGATGATTGGGACATATAGTTGTATATTTCTCATTTATAAAGGTCACCGAAATGTAAGTGTTTCACTTCTGTATCATCATTACTTCTTTGAGTATGATTTTCTGCAGTGATAGGATGCTACATTTCATCTTGGATCTTTTGTTTAGATATGTTGTAATATTTTGACATTTTATTGGGATCATATGTTGTGAGTTGTTCTGGATTAATTTTCAATATTGTGATCCAATTTATGTTGTCCAAGTGAGAGATTCTTAGATTAATTATTTTGTGAATATATATAAATTAGTAATTTGTCCAAATTAACTTATTTGTCAAAATATTACGTAACCATTATTGTTATTATTTATGTAGTTGTTATTATTTAGATCAGTTAATAATAAATAGAAGAGTCCCTACAGTTGTCCATAGTTAGTTGTTTGCCCATAGTTAGTTGTTATTCTACTCTATTAAAAAATAAAGAATACATGACTATCGATTAGGAAGAACACACAACCAATACATGATGAATCAAAGTACTTCTCTATTTCAAATTTTAATTCTTCTTATCTTTATATAATACTCAGACTAAATTGAAAAATTTTACTTTGATTATTTCTTTGAAAACCCTCGTCCCAAATTCATAAAAATCATTTCTAAAATCGAATCAAACATTTGCAATTTCAAAAATATTTCACAATTCTAATTTCAAAATATTTTTTTTTTTGAAAAAAAAAAGTAACTTTTAGTCGCATGTCAACTAAGTAGATTGTAATTCTATTTATAAAACACTCTCACATTAAATTAAGACGATCTTATGTATGATATAAAAGCACGATAAATATAAATTATTTCTTTATCATACACATAGGACGTCCAACTGAAAAATAAAACAAAAATATTAACAAATGTGATTTCTCAAATTTAACATTTAAACATCTATACAACATGATAAATGTTGTATTGTCCAATTAGGACTAATTCATGAAAACATGTAAACAATGATTTTGTTTACTATTCATACATCCATTGCAAGAATAAAAGAATAATGTAGTAGCTAGGAAAGGTGCATCCAGGAACAATAAACTAAGTGTTCTTTTTGCCGCTTTTATTCAATAGTAAATGCTTTGGATTTGCACAAGGGACATACATTCTTTTCATGTAACCATCTCCTTATACAGTCTACATGGTATTCATGTCTGCATTGAAGAATTCCAATCTCCTCTTCGTTCTTATATTCATCCTGTAAAATCATACATAAATATTCCAATTAATGGGAGAAAGAGTAAAACAGGAGAAAGAGTCATGTTTTCAATAATCAAACTACAATGAATAACCCCCGTCTAGTACATAAAACAGACAGACAAACTAATACCCTACAAAATAATGTATTTGATGAATCATAATCTATACATGATACTAAGTTTGATACCTGACATATTATGCAAAGATCAATTTTTTGTTTCTGAGAAGTTGACCCCTCCAAGTTATCAAGTAGTATATAAGTTTTTGTCCGCATTTGTCTTGCAATAATCTTGTCTAACAAACTCGTGCCTACATGGCCAATCCGATCACCTAACCCAAGAAGCTCCTGTCGAATATGAAGAGTTAGCCAATAAACTTTTTCATAGTCATTAAGTTTTTTCATACTAAACCTTATAGCCAATCAACATTCATAGAAAAATACATTGAGATATCAGACTTACCTCGTATGACATGTTGTCAATGTCCAAACGCATGTCATTGTAATGGTCACGCAAAGAAGGAACTTCCTGCACAGGAAAATAAACTATATGTAAGAAAGAAATTTTAAGAACTATGATATCACAAAAGTAAAAAGAAAGGCATATTACATCATTGTGCATGTTGTCTCTAATAGGAAGAGTGTGCCTTAAATGAGGGGCTGGATACCTAACTTCAGGACTAAATGAAGCAGAACTAAAAAATGGACGTCGTCTCATTTCGTTGCCAAACCAGTAATCAAAATTGGTACTATTCACAGTCACTATATTAAGTGGAGAGATGTTTGTCGCTCTAATGTGAGATTGTTGACTCGCTTCATCCATATCACACATAGTTGACAATGAAATCCTAATATACCAAAAAAAATGTGAATGAAATAAGTAGACAAATAATAATATTAAGAACGAATAATGATCTGAACTTATTCTAAAAATTCAAAACAAACAATGATTATTTTTTATGTTTGTGTAATTTTTTATTTTTAATTTTAGAAAAACTTCAGACAAAATTAGTACCTGAATCAAAATGATGACTTACTAAATTTGTTCTACCCTATATCAAAAATTGAATGAGATTTTTGATCTTCACTAACAATGAGGAAAAACTATATTTTTGAAAGAGAAAAAACATAAAATTATAGGATTATATTGTCTAAAGCAAGTGATTTTTATTAAAATGATTTTCTTAATCCTTACAAATAACACAACCAATCAACACATTGCAGAATTTGTGACAGCACGTGAAACAAAAACAAGACAGATTCATCCGACAAAGGGCTTAGAAAGATAAGAAAAAAATAAATAAGAAATTTTACTCACTTGTTTGATGGTAGAGTTCAGTAATTTGAGACCAACTCTCACACTACAGAGAATCTGGATTCAAGTTCAAGAATTTGAAGCGTTTCTTTTCTCACTATGGAATGCAAATGAATGAGTACGGCACAGGATAGTATATATATAGATATATGCTTACATGTTAATAAAATCTAATAAAATATTAAATGAAATACATAATAAACAAAAAGATAAAATCTTGAAAAACATAATCATATCCTAACTAATATAATTAAATTAAATTTTAAAATAATTTAAGGTCATTATTCAAATTCAAATCACAATAATGATAATAAAAATAAAATGGTAATAATTAGTTACATATTAAATAGGTGCGTCTAATTAATATATCTTGATCAAATAATTTAAAATCTTAAATATTATAAAAAAAATGTAATCTTATCCATGTTTAATATAATTAAATGAAACCATCAATTTTATATAATAAAATAAAAATTAAAACAAATGAGAAGATTAAATGAAATTGAAGACAGTTAGTGAATGATTGTTAACTTAATAGTATTTTAAACATATTTTCATCTGTTAATAATAATAATAATAATAATAATAATAATATTAATAAACCATAATCAATTAAAATATATCTTAAAATTTATGATGGAATCTGTATAAAATCTATTGCGGAACCTAAAAAAGAAGTTAAAATCTGATACAACAAAAGTTGGATGATAATTTAAGATCTTGAAAAATCTTTTACTCTAACTAATAAGAAGATTATGTGATGTGAAGAGACTCACAAAATTTAAAATAAGATTTTAAAAGAAAATTTCTTGTTAACACAGTTTTCTTTTGGCAATTGCATTTTTCTATTTTTCTTTTAGATTTATGTTAGATATTATTTTAAAGTTTGATATTTTAACTAAATTGCTACTGTAAAATTCACTAATTATTTATTATTATATGAAACATACTATTAAAATAAAGGAAAGAAAATATAAAAAAAAAATAGAGAAACCACATCAATTCCATTTGAAAAAACATATGAAACAAAGAAAATTGGTAACTGTTACAAAAAAAATCTAAACTGTGACAAGGAAGCATAATTGACTAGTAAAAACATTCTAGCCTATTACCAATAGCTAGATCAATCAATTTATCGACACAATCCGTTCTAACATACAATTATTTTTGGTTGTAAATTCCACTTTCAAAAAAGATTCTTTAGGTTTCTAACATACAATTATTTTAGGTTGTGTCATTCCATATTACTAAAGAATATCACAACATTTGAGAGCTAATAACAATATTCCACTGTTGAATTACACAAAATTAATAAAAAAAATATTACAAAAAATAACACAACTTTGGAACCAACAACATCATATTGACTAATCAAACAAAACTGAAATGAAGTACGACAGAACCTTATTAAGTTACAATTTTTCCTAAGTTTCCAAATCCGGATCCTCTTTGTTGTGAACCTACAGAACCCAAAAAGAGTAGGATAAGAATTTTGGCGAGAACTGAAGAAAATTTTAACAGTTGTTATTTAGAGATCTATTACAACATCGATTACTAAATAAAGATGGTAATCTAATTATAATATTATAAGGTCAAGAAAAGGGAAATCTTTACCATTAAAGATAATTTAATTTTGAAAATTTAATTCTGAAGATTCAATTTATGTGATCTTGATGCCATTAATTTATTATTTGTAAATCTACCATAAAATGGATTACTTATCAAAATAACAAGATAGAGAAAATCTTCCCAGTTAAAGATAATTTAATTTTTTAAATCTAATTCTAAATATTTCACAGTTTATCTGATTTTGGTGTTGTTAATTATTATTTGTGACATGAATAACTTATAAAGATGGCTAAATAAGGAACAAAAGTTGAATGGGGATTAGAGATGACTGCACGATGTTTAGTGATTTGATAAACCGTTTAGCCAAGTCTCGTTTTTAAAATGAAACTAACAATTACTAAGAAACACAAACTCATGGAAATAGAAGAAAAAAAACAAAATTAAAATCAAAAACAGTAATAATTACAAACAAAAAAATGTAACAATAGGTCTGAATTGTAATTAAATTCTGGAAAACCTAAAATCTAAAATTGAATTATAACTGGAAATCAAATCTACATGAAAAATGAGTAAAATAATACATCTACAATTACAAGAAAACAAATAAAAGAGAAAAACTTAGAACTCCGATCAAAGAAAAAATACAAAAAAAAAAGAAACTCAAAAAAATAGGAATCACTAATCGTCATTTTTTTTTTCATCTATGAAAATCAAAAAGCTAATGAACAGAAAAATAAAAGTTGAAAGACATATTTAAAATGCAAAGGATGAAATGAAAATAAAAATCATATGTACAAAAGCAAATAAACTGAAATTAAGAAAAGCAAATTATCGAGAAGAGCAATTATAACAGAGAACGAAAATGAAAAAGGCAGCAAGAACAGCTGCACTGTGTTGAAATCCTCTATTGACAGAGAAAAAATACGACAAACAAAAATCCAAAAGCTTAGAAAAATAAAACTGTAAAGCTTGTAATCTCTTCTAATATAAGTTTAAAAAAGTTCTTTAAAATTCAGATTATTACTTTAAACAGATAAATTAATAATTATAAATTATATTTTATTATATTATAATGTAATATATTTATTATTTATATATATTATGTATAAAATTAGCTGCAAACAAATTTTGATTTTTGAATCTATCATGGTATGATTGTCATTTCTTGCGGTTATCATAATTTAACTTCTTAAATAATTTACATATATAATTATGTGTATACAAAAGTAATAAATTACTTATTTAGAAACCTGTATGTTTTTTTTCTTAATTTTATTACTCTTATTTTTTATTTAAATTGAAATGTTTAATATTCAAAAAGGTAAATAAATATATGATTATATATAATTATAATTTAATTAAATATGATTATAATAACTTAAATTATATTTGAGTGATTATCTTTCTTATCAAATCTAATATAATAATAATAATAATAATAATAATAATATGAAAGTTAATCAATATCTTATTATCTAAATTAAATTATATTTAACTTATTTCTATATTTTGATGAATAATTTTAGGCATGCCACCCATAATCATCGTATTTTAACTAAAGTTGAATGCTCTAATGTTATATGAAATTTTACAACCCTTCCATCACAAAATATAAAGTTGGATTATAGTCTAATAGGTAAATTAATAATTATAATTTTTTATATTTTATATTATTATGCAACATAATTATTTATATATATACATATTATTGATAAATTGTTTAACTTAAAAAAATTAGTATATATAATTACTCATATACAAAAAAATTAATAATTATTATGTATAATTAGTAAATTTGTGTTTTTATTTTATAGTGGAACTAATTTCCCTTGAAACACAAGTTATAGTATTTGTCAGTACTAATATATGATATTATGCTTGGATGGATGTATCTGAAAACTTTTAGGCGTGCATTAGAAGCATAATCTAATTTTTAAATTAAATTTATTGTATATTTTTTTATTTCATTATTAGTGATTTGAAATTTATTTCTAAATATTTTTTTATTTTTTATAATACTTATATATTTACGATTTTTAAGTAAAAATTTAATTAGCAACTACTTAAAAATGGTAATAATATATTTTATTTTTTTATTTATTTAGCTCTTTTCAAAATGTTGCTGTATTATCTTACAAATTTTATTTATTTTATTAGATGAAGTGTATCAATAATAACTGTATAAATGACACAATCAATATACTGATTTGTAATTTTGTCGTACATTTAATTTATATATTCAATCATTAAATTAATTTCAACTATTTATTAATAAATTATGGTAAATGAATGTGCTCTTTAAGCTGAGTTAAAATAATAATAATAATAATAATACGACATACATATTTTTTACCATTTTATAATTATTTTTTATATTTATAATAAAATTAAAGAGTCAAAAACTAGAAAGAAATATGTTGAGTGACAGTTGAAGAAAAATAAAATATTAACCTTAAAACATAACAATCTTAAATACATCCGTAATTTTTTTAAAATAAAAAATTTCTGATTCTTAATTTTCGTGTAAATAATTAGAGTGTGGTATTAAATTTATTTTCATTCTATATGATTATTTAAACTCTAATTTAAGAATCTTTTCTTAAAACTTAATCCTTGCATCTAGTTTTTAAGGAAAAGTTGTATCTATCAATTTAAGAAATTATTTTTCTATTCATGTTTGTTTTATTAAGATATATAAGTGAATATAATTTATTTTAAATAATTACTTTATTCTATTTAAAATAATTGTTGTTATGTTATGGTGAATTTTTCATTTTTATTAAGTTATATTTAAAAATTATTCATTATGTTTAAGTAATTTTTTTAGTTTTATTTAGGGTCTGTTTATGTGTAAAATAGTCTAAATAAATGAGTATAATAAATTTTATGGTTTTCCATTGACCAAAAATCTATGTGCTATATATCCTAATCAACTTGGACTTATATGATCATTTTTTTTATTGATAATATGTGTTAAAAACCTATGTGATTATAAACTTGATTTTCCATGTCCGTCTTTTGGTCGATCCCATGATCCTTTGATCTATTGGTATTTAATGTAGTTAAAATAAATTTGATAAATACATGAATGTGTATACTTAAATGATATATTTGATTATTCAAAAACAAATGGCATTGCTTATACATCTTATTTAGTAATCTAGTTATTTCTATTACAACTTCAAAAGATAATGCTACTTTCAAACTTGAACATATATCAAATTTATTTTATTTTTTTCTTTTCCACATTATCAACGATTTTGCTTGTTGATTGGAGTCTTCAAAGGATCCACAAATATTAAATTCACATAAGGGTATAACACTCAAGTTTTTTCCAACACACTTTGTATGTTGATAGTATGCATCTCCAAGCATTATCTACTCAGTAGATGTCAAAACTAGACTTTAAATATGTGACGATTTTAATCTCTTTGTCTTTTAACCTTAGACTAAGGGATTATGTAGTGCCACACTATAAATATGACCCAACTTTGTTATGGCATTGAGATGAGACATTTGATCAATATTTAAGAACACATGAACGCAAGAATTTTATATAACATCAAGACAACCAAAATTATAGGGACATGATAATACACTAAGGAAAGGGTTTGCATTGGGCTTTAGGAAGCTCCAATACAACCCTAAATAGATTATACTATCATATTCTAATCCTATTCTACCCATGATCCAAATACAAGGCTCTCATACCATATTCTTTTTGGTCTAAATACAAACCCAAATTATTCTAAGTTATTTTAAACATTTATACAAGTAAAGGACTTCATCTTGATGCCTCATGATCTTCAAGGTGATTTTTTCAAGGTTGCATTTAGACTCGAATAGCTTATGGAAGACCCAAACAAGCTCAGATAGACTCAATCTTCTGGAAAGCTCTTAATCTATCCTTGACTCTTTGTCCTCCTTATTCTTTGACCAAGGTGGGAGGGACGTATTTCATCACTAGTATCAGTAATACTAAACCAAGTAAAAAGAACAAGAAAGATATATAAAGTTTCATTAAAGGTTCATGAAGGCCAAATTCATAATGAGAAAAAATGTTTCTTCTGCAAGAAGGCTAGACATTTCAAGATGATTGTCTGAAAAGAAATAAATGATTCGGAAAAAAAGGTATTTATTATGAAGATGTCTTCTACTCTTTACGTTTTCTCGAAAATTCTACATATTAATCTTCAGCTCTCGGTCTTCAAGTGAAGTCTTGGTTCTCGGCCTTATATTGATATTTCTGTTCTCAGACAGGATAAGAGATCAAGATCAACCTTCAATGGAAGACTGAACTCTTACTTAGGGGAGATCGATCTTTGGATCTCAATTGGATAAGGGTTTTGGTTTTCTACCATGTTCTTAGTTTTCGGTTAGAATAATTCGAGTCTTTAGATTTCGGCAGGATTAGGATGTTAGTCTTATGACGAGTTTCGACTCTTCCTCAAGACGGGAACTACCTCTAAAAGGTTTTTCAACACTAAGTTAGTACTTAGTATTCAGAAAGTTTGAAAATTGATTTAAAGTGTACCTTTCATCATATGGTATCTTAGTATTTATTTACATTCACTGTTTATAATGGACTTGAATCATCTTGACTTTTTAAATTAGTTATGACAAAATGGGTATATTTAAGATAATAACTATTGTTAATTATTTTATTAAACTTATTAATCGTTTTAGGTATTTAACAAATACTCAACACAATGTCTAAGTATATTTTAACATGTGCATGATCTTAGTCAAACATATCTCCACATGTAAATATTGTTGGTATTTACAAAATATCTCAGTATTGTCTTAACCTATGTATCATCTCGGTTAAATACATCTCAATCTTATACAATAAAAAAAAAAACTAATTTAGATTTCACCCAAATTTGACCGAAGTTAGTGTTAGAGTTACCATGCATATACCATACAATATTATCTTTTTCCTTCCAAATTTTTTTCCATATGCAGTTTTTGATTCGATTAGTACTGGAAGAATTTTTCCTTTTTAATCCTATTCTCATTATAACACCTGCTCTGAATTTAACCTTTGGAGATCATTAAGTGAATTTTGAAGAGAGTTGACCTCCCTATGAGTATCTCCCACTACCTACTTGTTCCATAGAAACTTAAATTTGAGCAGCATAAGCTTCTTTTGCAAGATCAACATAAAATAACTAAACATTTTCTTATCAACAAAAAATATAATTAAATAGAAATATAAAGAGATGTTTCAATCCTTACACAAAATTATACCACCAAATACGTTATAGAGATTTTAGATCAACAATCTCTACATTAAAACCTATTGTACTACTTACAGCATCCTAAGCCACTCTTTATCATGCCTGGATTTACTATGCATTACAAATTTAGGATGTATATTAATCTATATTTTACATATTTTATTAATTATATTTTGTATAGATCGTGCAGATTATGTTGTGACAGATTCTGTATCACTGTTTTTATTCTCTCACCTAAAAGTTAATATAAAATATAAAATGTTATCCAAATTTTGTAAAATATAAAAAATATTAATTAAAATTTAGGTGTAATTAATTATAAAAAAAATATTCTTCCTTAATTTAACAGAGTTATTAAAAAAAATAGACTTACATTTACGATGATAAAATTTAACGTATATAACTTACGGATAAACGTAAATATTGATTGAAATTGAATTAATTCAACACCTATAAATGCTAAGTGTGATAGACGAACAAACTATAGATTAAATAATGGTAAAGATTTTGTGTAGTGTCATATTGGCCTTTAATAACTATAGTTACTAGTGTCACACAAATATTCCATTCTTGTATTTATACAACAAACAATACTTTTGCCTTTAATTTGCAGACCTGGTATGATATTTTTCAATGATTATGAAAACTAGAATTACTGTATATTTATTATGTAGGATTATTTGGCATTTAGATAATCTAATGATGGTAAAATAATTATTACAATAAGATGACAGCAGATCATCAAAACTTGAATAACTTTGTAAAATCATAATATAACAAAAACATATTTATTAAGTTTGACATCATAAAGATAAACTTTTATGAACAACATCTAAATAACTTGATAGTTTAATATCACATTTTAAAATCAGTGGTTTTTTTTATTCTTTCCCTTCTCAGCATCTTTCTCTTGAGCATCACCCTCTCTCTCATGAGATGCAACAGTACTACTGCATAATTGAAAACACATATATTATAAATTAAGATAAAAAAAAAAACAAAAAAACAAAGAAAATGAATATCACAACATAACAAAACAATACCTTGATTGTCCTGGGTTAGAAGAGCTAGCAACATGATGAGCCTACATAAAATTCACATCATGCAGAGAAGAAAGTTAGGGTTGAGTCAAAATCAATGTTTAATAACAAAATTAAATTTAACCAAAAAAATAAATATCTATCTTATCATCAAACATTAAAAAAGAACTCTTACCACACCAGTAGTACTTGCAATTTGTGAAGGTGCTTGACCTGAGCACACAGCAAGCATAGTGTTTACAAGTTGTAATTGTCTTTCAAGAGATTGGATGTGATGGTTCAAAGTAAGGACATGACCTAGGGCACCATGAGTGGGATCATTGCTCCACATGTTAGCCTCCCTTAAAATGGAATCAGCCATAACTTGTCTCTCAGAAGGTTCAGCACAACGCATCAATCTAAGCAAATTGGCCAAACCAAAAAGCTTACATGCAGTTTCAAACTCTATTGACCTATTGCTGGGAAAATACTGACCAAATTGACAACTACCATCATGACGTTTATGTTGATACCTACACAACACACATGCAAAATTTCTATGTGTTTCTTCACTCATTGTTTTGCAGAGAGAAGCAGATGCTTATGTTGATAAATATGAATGTGAATGAACGCTTTCTGCTAAGCTTTCTGAATGATTATGAATACAAAACCTCAAACACAGACAATTTATGGACAGGAACGAAGGTGTTTGGTTCTGTGATTTTGGTCAAACCCTATTTATTATTATTTTGTTATTTCCTATCTGTATAAGAATTTATTGAATAAAATATTGTACAAAGGAGCAAAGATGAATCCTTACATTGATGATTTTAAGAGTTTGGTCAAACTGTATTTATTATTTTTGAGAATTTATCAAACAAAATATTATATGCGTCCCACGTTACAAAATATAAAGACTTTTTTAAATGATATACATTTATTTAATTATTTAAATAAATTTTCTTGCAGAGAGTTAAATGTTTACGATCTTTGAATTCACAAATTAAAATTTGCAAATATCAATATTTCTACAGTTAAAGTTTTTATTTTCTTAAAACGTATGCAAAAAGCTTATAAAACCGAGATGCACATGCAAGGTGAGTTAAAAATTTTATATTGGGTAAAACTGAATAAAATGCACAATATATAAGTATGAAAATTTATAAATTTATTATCTTAAAATTTTTTATTGAAAATATTTTTTTATTTTTTTATAAAATTATTTATTAAGTGTTAAATCATGTTATTTCAGACAAGAATGACAATTAGGTGAAGAATTCTAATTTTATCAAAAATCTTCCTAAAAAAATGTCTCGTTGTAAAGTGAAAATTAAATATATATATATATATATATATATATATATATATATATATTAATGAATAAGATGATTATTAAATAGGTATAGGTAGGTATTTTTGTTGAAAAATCAAAATTTGAACATTGATTATAAATGTATTGGAAAGAGTTTCTACACTTTTGTCATAAAAAGCATATTTAATGAATATCTAGAAAAAAATAGTTTAATTCATTAAGTTATTGATATCGCTAAACTTAATATAAGTTTTCTTGTCAAGTAATAAAGGTATTGCCATTTAAGGAGAGAACTTAGAAGTTCATAATTGAAAAATTAATAGTTAGTATTAAGACTTTATATATATATATATATATATATATATATATATATATATATATATATATTAGTTAATACAATTCTTTCTCTTGAACTCTATACTAGAAGTACTACAATTATCTATTCTCGTCATTAATACATATAACCTGTTGAAGACAATTATCTCTCTTTCACTCATCAATATAGTGTTTAAAATAATTATAAGAATCTATAATAATAATAATAAAGAAAATTATTTTAATTAATGCACACACTTCTCTTTTAGAAAATTATTCTCAACTGTGGATTTTTTAACATAAAAAATTTATTACTTGCATAAGTAAATACAAATAGCTCACTATTACCCTTTTGAATTTTTATCTAAAAACTTTTTTTTACTTTACTTTTTTAGCAAAAGAATAATTAAATAAAAAATAATGTTTCATCCCAATATTAAAAAAATTCTATAAAATGATGAAATTATTAAAATAAAATTAACCTTAAATTGTAACTTGTTTAAATAATATATAGTGGATACTTCTTCATTATATATTATATTCATATTTACACTTAATTATATTTTAAAATTAAAATTTTAAAATATCCATATTTCTACAGTTAAAGTTTTTATTTTCTTAAAACGTATGCAAAAAGCACCATTATATAAAACCGAGAGCTGCACATGCAAGTGAGTTAAAATTTTATAAGAGGTAAAACTGAATGAAATGGACAATATATAATAATGAAAATTTATAAATTTGTTATCTTAAAATTTTAGACTGAAAATTGTAAAGTCCAACATTTTTATTTTTAATAGTATAATATTAAGTGTAAGAATTCACTTTCATTACTAGATAATTTGGTAAAAGCGAATCATATGCATAGAATATGATTTATTGGGTAATTTTTTTTTATCCATAAATTTAATTGTAAAAAGAGCTTTATTTTATTTTTATTTTATTTTTTTATAATTATTCTACAACATAACTACATATTTTACAGTACCTATTATACAATTTATCAAACTTATGCTTCAACATATATATATATATATATTATAAAAGTTTACATATTATACAGATTATCAAACATATGTG